>ULRK01020472.1_pt1 | contig 38080 bp, 27 predicted proteins | sample 1955341 | NCBI WGS metagenome assembly ULRK01 (sample SAMEA4835680, study PRJEB28245) | human gut metagenome | biome: gut microbiome; material: fecal sample | place: Denmark | collected 2008
GACTTATGAGAACGTGGCTGTTCCTCCTGAATGGACTAATCTCGCCATCCTTAATTATTCCATTGAAGTCCTGGTTTCGGATGGAACCTCTTCATCCTCCTATCAGCCGGATGAAGGTTATCCGGAACCCGTAAGTACGGAAGATGAGGGGGAAGACGTGCCGTGTGAATGTGGGGAGGAGGCTGCTGGCGGCAATGGCTCCCAAAGCAGTTCCAGTTCTCCCTGTCCGGAGGAAGACAACGGAGAAGGGGATAACGGTGAAGATGGGGCTCCCTGCACCTGTGAAAACAATGAGGGCGGCAGCAGCAGCTCTTCGGCACGCGGCGCGCGCTCTTCCTCCACCCTTTATGGTTCGTCGACCGCCGGCAGGCGCGTGGTCGCCCGGACGCTCAAGACGGAAATGATCTGGCGTACCAATTTCGGCTCTTTCCGGGGCATGACGGGTCTGCCTCAGGGATTGCTGGAAATGGTAGGGTACACATTCTCGGCTGAGCTCTGGTCCCCACGTGCGCTTCATTACTGGCATCCGATGACTCGTGAAATCATCTCCGCGCCATCATCGGGCATCGGGGCGAATACCGCTTTCCAAATCAGGAGCGGCGGAACTGCCATTAACTACTACTGTTACGCGGATGGAGACGGCAGCAGGGTTGACAGCGTGGCCCCCATTGCAGGATCCGCCAAGCGCGGGGGCTCGGCGTGGTTCGGGAGGAGATCCGCTTCTCCGGCAAGGGCGGGAGAATTCTGCCTCAGTATCCGTTCAAACGCGGGCAATACCGTTAACTATACCGCCGGCGCGGCCTCTTCCTTGAAATACGCCACCGGCTACACCGCTAAAAACGGCGCGGCTTACACAAGAGAAGAATTTGACGGAAAGCTGGATATCGTGCGGGCTTCGGACGGAAGCATCCGGCAGATATGGAACCTGTGGGACGGACTCGCCAACATTGAAAATGTCACGGAGTCCGGTTACCGCATCGCCCTCTATCTCCCCGAACAGGTGGGCGGGAAAGACAGTTCCACCGGCCTTTATTCCGTCACGGGCGACCCCTTTAAAACCTTCACAATTACTGGGGACGCGGCTGCGGGCAGACTCTCCGTTACCGAACAGACCGCCGGGCGCGCGCCCTACACCACCCGCTACTGGCAGGGAGCCGACGGAGCATGGAACATGGCGCAGGGGGAAGGAGAAGACGCCATATTCACTCTGAAAGAAAAGCAGATCGTTTCGCCCGGCACGTGGAAACTCATCACCACCATCCAGCGGGGGGAAAACGGCGCTCCCATCTCCCGCGTCTGTGAGACCTATGCCGTCACCCGCAATGGCAATTTGTGCACCAGCCGTATTGAAGGCTACGGAACGGACTATGCCCGGGAAACGACTTACGAGTACACCGGCATGGGAAAAATCGCGAAGGAAACTGCTCCTGACGGAAGTGTCAAAACGTGGGCATACGACCGTTTCGGCCGTGAAATCGTGTCCAGCGTCCCCTGGGCGGAAGCCGGCGATAAGGTCACTTACACCACGTATCGGGACCAGACGCAGGCGGATCCGGATATCCTCACCCAATGGGTGACGTTGACGGCCACTGCGGCGGAACTTTGGCGCGCGGATTACACCTACGTTGAGAAAAATCATGTGCGGCGCGTGGAAAAACGCACCACCGCATTGGGGGAAGAAAACGTGCGTCTGGAAGTGAAGGAATCCTGGCTCGGCACGGCTCCCAATGTTTATGCCCGCGGACGCCTGAAGATGAAACAGGGCATGGACGGCATTCAGACGCATTATTTTTATGAAGAGACGGACCGGTACGGAGCCCTTTACAAAGTGACCGCGGAAACGCGGATAGCGGGAGAGAGCGTCCCCGGCCTGAGCTCGCGGAAGGTTACTTACGTCTCCGGCCAGGGCAATAACATGCGTTATGAGCAATACGCCCGGCTGGCCGATGGCGCCTGGTCCATGACGGACGCGTCTTCTTATGAATATGACGTTGAGAACCGTTGGGTAAAGCGCACCCGCGCCAATGGGCGCGTTTACGAGCGCATGATGACCTGCTGCGGCCCGTTGTGGGAGAGGGATGAAAATGGAGTGACCACTTCCTATTCCTACAATACGGCCCGCCAGCTGGTGGAAACCATCCGTTCAGCCGTTACGGACGGGGAAACCATGATCACTCCGGAAACCATCACGAGCTATACCCGTGATGCCCTCGGTAAAATTACCTCCCTGCGCAGGGATGCAGGCCCCATGACGACGGTGGAAAGCCGGGAATACGATTTGCTGGGGCGCCTGATAAGGGAAACCGATATTCTGGGGCGCACCACCGTCCGCTCTTATAGCGGGGATGGCCTGGTAGAAACTGTTACCACGCCCGCCGGCGCTACGTTCATCACCCGGAAAAGCCCTTCCGGAACAGTAGTGCGGCGTTACGGCACCGGGCAGCAGGATATCCTTTATACCGTTGAGGCCACGGCGGAAGGGATCCGCACGACGGAGGCTGTGCCGGGCGGGGAGGGGGGAGAGCCCCGCGTCGTGACGGGAAGCTCCACCGTCAACGGCTTTGGCGAGCTTGTACGGATTGCTGCCGCCAATACCCTGAATGGGGAAAACGTGCGCACTCTTGCATACGATGACAAGGGGCGCCTTATCAGGGAACAGCTGGCGGACATGGCGCCGACGCTCTACGCCTATGATGCCTTTGGGAACAGGACAAGGGCAATCGTCGCCCTGGAGGATGAACCGACCATCCTGAACTCCCGCATTACTGACTACGCTTATGTGGCCGAGAGCCGTGAAGACGGCATCTACAGACTTGTTTCCATAACAAGTTATACTTCTTCAGGTACTCCCGTTCTTCAAAAGCAGGCGGCCCTGCTCTCTGCTTTGAGTTCTGTTCTTGCCGGCAAAACCGTCATGACGGATCCCCGCGGCCATGATACCGTGGAGTGGACGGAGTATGGCGGCGGTTCTGTCCGCCTGCAGAAGAAAACCGTGCCCGGCGTCGAGAGCGTTGCCCTCACGCGCGTCGTGGACGGATTCACGACGGCGGTTACGGGCTTTGACGGCGCGACCGCCCGCCGGCAGCGCACTTATACGGAAACGGGCATCACCTATGCGGACACAGATGTGCGCGGTAACGTCTTTACCGCCGTCTGCGACATCGCCGGCCGCATCATTTCCGGCACGGATGCCGCGGGCAACACGACTACCTACGCTTATGCCCAGCCCTTTGATCTGCCTACCTGCGTTACCAATGCCCTTGGTAAAACGGCCTGTTCCGTTTATGATATCCGGGGCCGCAAGGAAGCCGAATGGGGGACGGCCATACAGCCCGCCGTATACGCTTATGACGCCGCCGGCCATATGGTGAGCCTTTCCACCTTCCGTGATCCCGGGGATGTCATCACTACTGATCCCCGCCTCCGGACGGATGGGGACATCACCACCTGGACGTACGATGTCGCTACGGGGCTGGTTGTCCGCAAAACCTATGCCAATGCCACCCATGTGGATACCGCTTACGATGCGCTCAACCGCGTTTCCGCTACGACGGACGCGCGGGGAACCGTTGCCTCCCGCTCCTACGCCCCCCTTACCGGGGAGCTTACCTCCATTACCTTTAATGACGACGGTTTTACCCCCTCCATCAGCAGCCGCTACAATCATCTGGGGCAGCTGACGCAAATTGAAGACGCTTCCGGAACGCGCACGTTCACGTACAACCAGTATAACGAACAGGAAACGGAAACGACGGCTGGCCTTGCGGCAAGCGTCTTGACCCTCCGCCGTGACGGAGTGGGGCGGCCCGCGGGCTACTGCCTGGACTATGCGGGCGCCGCCGCCTTGCAGACGGCATGGGGCCATGACGCCTTCGGAAGGCTTTCCACCGTCTCGCTGAACGCCGTCGGGAAGCCCTTCACCTACGGCTACAATGCGGAAAACGGCCTGCTGGACACTCTTGATTACCCCAACACCCTGAAACGGTGGCGCACTTTGGAAGAAAAGCGCGACCTCCCGGTGAAGATTGACTACCTGCGCCCCGGCAGCGCCAACTACCCGGCCAAAACCGACTACTCTTACGATGTGCTGGGGCGTCCCGTCACGAAGAAAGACTATTTCAACACGTCCGCGCCCGACCTCACCCACGCCTACGCCTACAATGACAGGAATGAGCTTGTGAGCGACGCGATGAGCCGGGGCGGTACATACAGCTACTCCTACGATAACATCGGCAACCGCACAACCTCCCGGGAGGGAACGGATTCCCTTCCCACTACATACGTTGCCAACCGGGTCAATCAATACACGGATATCACCGAAGGTGAGGAGGCTCCTTTTGTGCCGAATTATGACGCCGACGGCAACCAGACGAAGATTCAGACGTCCACGGGAGAATGGGAAGCCGCCTACAACGCGTTGAATCAGGCGGTCAGCTTCATACAGGGGGACAGGCGTATTGAATGCGTATACGATTATCTGAACAGGCGGGTAGAAAAATCCGTCTATGAAGGAGAATCGCTCATGTCAAGGAAACGGTTCATCTATCACGGCTACCTGCAAATCGCGGAACTGGATGCTGCGGACGCTTCGGAATCCGCTGAACCCGTCCTGTGTAAAACGTACCTGTGGGATCCCCTGGAACCGGCAGCCACGCGCATTTTGGCGATGAGCGTCTTCGATGAAACGGGCACCTGTGTGGAAGACCTGTACTTTACGCACGACGCCTTGAAGAACACGACGGCCCTCTTCGGCATCCTGGCAGGCCGCCGTGCGCTGTACGAATACGGCCCTTACGGCTCCACCGTCAAGATGGAAGGTAATGCCGCCGAGGTGAATCCCTTCCGATTCTCCAGCGAGTATTTCGATAAGGAAACCGGGCTTGTGCAGTATAATTTTAGATATTACAATCCGAAGGATGGGAGATGGATCAGCAGGGATCTTATTAATTTAATTGATTTCAGAATAAATATTTCTAATTATTTTAATATTGTTGGGTTTAATAAAAATTTGATTGATAAAAACAACAATCAATATTCATTTATTTCTAATAAATTTTATTTGATTGATAAATATGGTCTTTTTGGTTGGCTGGGAGTTGTGGGTTTAGTCCTTGGCGTAGGACTATTCATATATGCATTGAAAAAACTAGCCGATTCTGTTGATGAAGAGAAGAAAACGGCCGAGGATGCTCAAGACGCATATGATCGTGGAGATTATGATGAATGGGCAAAATGCTGTGACAAGTTGCAAGAAAAAAGAAGAGAAAAATGTAAAAAAGCTGCAGAAGCTGCTGAAAAAGGATTAAAACTTTTAAAGCCAAGAAGATAATTTAATATAAATATTGTAAATATTTAATGAAAAAACAAATTATTGTCAATGTTTTTTTTGCAGTAATTGCATTTATATCTATATTGTATCTATATTACTATATTGACCTATTATCTATAATTAAAATAAAAAATCCATTAAAAATACAATACGTAAATTTATTTACGCTATACTCAATACTTTTGATTCTTTTTATTGTTTCGTTTTTTATAAAAATTAAGAAAATATGTCTCATTTTTTTAATTATTCTTTGCATTTTTAATATACTTATAGTTTTTGCTTTAGAGATATTTCCAATAGAAACAATCAATGTTATTATGTTTTCATATATGATATTTTTTGCATGTTTTTCAATAATTAATTTTGTCTATAGTTTTCATGATACTCTATATAATTCCGTATAGAAAGAATATCAGATTCATCTCATCGTTCCTATGTTAATGGAGTTGGAGGCAGATATGGAGTATGGGGTTCTCAAGCAGTCCCATGGGTTTATGCGCATGAAGCCGGCCATCTTATGGGACTGCCCGACGATTATCAGGATGTTACCAATTCAGATGGCACCGTAACTTCCGTTCCTAACGCAGGACATGAAGGACATATGATGGGGGAATATGGAGGAAGCGTCAATCAACATGAAATAGATGCTATTTTAAAAAATGTCGAATGCCCATGCGATGAAAATCAATAAATATATTTCAATAGTCTTTATCATTTTATTTTCAATATTATTAGCTGATTGTGCAATATCAGAAGAAAATAAAAATCAACATATGGAGCCAGATCGGATTATCTTGAGAGATCTGACTAAAAATTTACAAATTATTGTAACATTTGGTCATCCATCCCGGAGAACACAAGAAATTATACTTAAAGAAAATCAGCCTGTAAATTTCTTTGGCATCGATTTTGTTTTGCGTAAAGGTATTTTATACGCGAAACGAGATAAAGAAGAGAAGACCTTTCTTTCGCCCGGGTCATATTATATGAATATATCTCCCATAAAGGGGACATGGGTGTCAGGTAAGACATTTATTCCTTTTGAGGGGAAACATCATCCCAAACAATAATTGTCATGAATATAAATTTCATGCTAATTATTTAATTTTGTAAACAGGATTAATATTTTTTTCTGATTCCGTTATTTAATTGTTCTTTATCTGTTGTGTAATATCATTTTAAATATGGTGATTCTTTAGATATAAATGGAATATTAGAAATTTTACCGGCGGGTAAACGAATGGCATCTTGATTTTTTCGTCAAGAACAATACATGCCTGTACTCTGATACGCTTGGCCTTTCTGAAGATGCTGAAACGGAATGTTGCAAGGATGGTGTAAAATACTCTAAAATTGCGGATGACGCAGGAAGGGAATGCTGCGAATATGAAATACAGGAAATTTTTATTCTGGTTAAACCATGCAGCTACTGGTCAGGAAATGTAGGACATGCTTGGGTCAAAACGCCCAATATGCAGAGAGGCCTCTACCCCGGAAGTTGGCACAAAGGCGCTTTAGGCGTTGGAGCCGGAAAAATTCAGGATGATGCCTCCAATGTGGAAATTCCTACACTTATAAAGCCTGTCCTGAGTCAGTAAATAAAGTTGAAAAACAGATCCGGGAAGATGAAAAGAATGTCCCTCAATATTCACTATACAACTCGGGAGCAAGAAATTGCTGCGGATGGGCGTGTGAAATCGTGGAAGGAGCTGGTTTTGTAGCCCCGTTTGCCCCCGATACTTCTCTTCTGGCTCCAGCACCTCAAGGGCATAGAGGCTATGGCGAAGGAAGAGTGCCTTGCAAATAAACAAAAAGGGAATTAATAATTTATTTAAGATGAAAAAGAAAATGTGGATCGTCATAGGAATAGCCGCTCTTTACTTCATTTATTTACCGTTCTCCCTCTTCTGGTCGGGTATAGATACGGGAAACGGTATGAAGAGGAGTGTAACTCTGTTGAAAACAGTGAAAAAGGATTTGGAGCTCCATAAGATATTTGCCCGGCATGGAATGAAATTAACAGGCGATGGAGCTTCCTGGAGAGGTAAAACTTGTGAGATCTGGTTCGTTGTCGAAGACGGAACGAATGCCCGGATTCCTCCGGAAGTTGAGGAGTATCTGTTAAACAACCCTGACCTTGTGAAAGGCTGCCGTATCGAAGTGCAAATCAAAATTCCCCCTGAATCAAAAGAAGAGCCTTACAGGGTTTATTGCGAAAAAATATATTTTCCATGGAGACTTTTCTATTAGATAAATGCGGAATTATGTTCCCTATTTCTACGGGAATCGCTCTTTTTGGTTCATCTTTTTCTAATTCTTGATGGATGGAGCCATATGTTCTCGTTGCCGGCTAACTTCCTGCGGCAACTGATGAAAGAAGTGGTATAAAATGATTTCAGCATACGCCATCATTAATCATGAAATCTTACACTCCTTCACTCATCGGATGGATAGCGCTGTTTCCTATAGCTTGTGTAACACTATTCGGCAAAAACATTAGCTTTCCTGTCTCTCTATCTATAACATTAGGATTGGCAATGTTCATCGGTCAATTTACAAGCCTGTTTTGGGGATTGTGTGGTATCATCGTGAAGCCGAACAGAAAAGACGATCTTATTGCGCTTATGTTGTCGGGTACATGGCTTGCCATCATGACCATAGGGTTCGCGATAGGTTCTTAACACGAAATAGCTAGCAAAATTTTTATTAATCCGTCTATGAAGGGGAAGCGCTCATGTCAAGGAAACGGTTCATCTATCACGGCTACCTGCAAATCGCGGAACTGGATGCTGCGGACGCTTCGGAATCCGCTGAACCCGTCCTGCGTAAAACGCACCTGTGGGATCTCCCCTGGAACCGGTAGCCACGCGCATCTTGGCGATGGGGATCTATTCGAAGGAACAAACAAGGTATCTGATTCTTCAGCGAATATTCGAATGCTTAGATGAGGAAACCTGATTCGCGTTATATCATTCCGCGTATGACAGATGGCGACAGGTTCTTGATACAGTGGGTATAAGTCCGCCTAGGTTTCAGAGGATAAACACTAAGTCATTAAACAATAAGGCAGGACATGCCTGTGAAAAACGATAACGTCTACCATGAAGGATGATCGTCCGGAGGGCCTCACCAGAGCAGATGAAAATGTTTCCTGTAACGGTTTTGCAATAGGGGGGCAGGCTTTTCTGTACGGACCATCATATAAACCCGCACATCATCAAAATTTGTGCGGGTCTTTTGCTATAAAAAAGTTGGAGCGGATGATGGGATTCGAACCCACGACATCAACCTTGGCAAGGTTGCGCTCTACCCCTGAGCTACATCCGCTTTAAATGACTGGAGCCTTACAGCGTCCGTGTGCCGAGAAGTATATAAGGTTTTTCGGTCTTGGCAAGATTTTTTTAGAGAAAAAATCCTGTTTTCCCGGAATACATATGTCGGCGCCGGGGTGGGGACGCAGCAGAAGAAAGTGTTCTGGTCTGCGATGCGTGTTGCTCCGTTCCTTGTGGATGCCGTTTTTGGGAAAACGGTGGAGGGGTACATAAAAACGGGATTGTTCCGTAAAGGCCCGTTTGGGCCTGCCGTGGAACAATCCCGTTGAAAGGGACCATCAGAGGGCTCAGTAGCTTCTGGCCCAGAGAACACGGCGTTTCGTCATGCGTCCGGTGAGGATGCAGGGTGCCGGCTCGCCGCGGCCCAGCTCGCCGAGCGGGATGCAGCGGATGGAAATGCGCAGCCGTTTAGCCAGTTCTTCTTCTTCTTCCGGAGACCCGTCCCACGGCACCTGGAGCCAGTCTGCGTCTCCCTCACCGGAGAAGTTTTCTTCCAATTCCCGCAGAGTGGAGGCGGGGCGGATATGGGAGTCCCGGAAGGCAATGGCCCGCTGAAGCAGGGTGTCCTGGATGCTTTGGAGAATATCCGCAGCGGTATCGATCAGTTCCGTTTCCGGGACGAAGGATTTTTCATTGGCGGGCCGGTCGCGCCGCTGAAGGCAGACGGAGCCTTTTTCCAGGTCCCGGGGGCCTATTTCCAGACGCACGGGCACGCCTTTTTTCACCCATTCCCATTTTTTGGCGCCGCCGCCCAGGTCGCGCCTGTCCACCAGCACGCGCAGCGGCTGGCCGTGGAAGGTTTTGGCGCGGAGGGTGCGCGCCAGCTCCTCGCAGTGGTCCAGAACGGCCTGGCGGCTTTCTTCCTTGGGCGTGACGGGAATGATGACGATTTGCTGGGGAGCGACGCGGGGCGGGCAGACGAGGCCGTCGTCGTCGGAGTGCATCATGATGAGCGCTCCGATCATGCGGGTGGAAACGCCCCAGGAGCTTGTCCATGCGAATTGCTGGGTGTTGTCCCTTCCGGCGAAGCAGATGTTCTGGGACTTGGAGAAATTCTGCCCCAGGAAGTGGGAGGTCCCTGCCTGGATGGCCTTGCGGTCCTGCACCATGGCTTCCACCGTATAGGTTTGTTCCGCGCCGGGGAAGCGTTCCGCCTCCGTCTTTTCCCCGGGAATGGTGGGGATGGCGAGCACATCCCGCTGGAATTCTTCATAAACCTTGTGCATGGTGAGGGTTTCCTCAATGGCTTCCTCACGGGTTTCATGGGCCGTATGTCCTTCCTGCCACAGGAATTCGGCCGTGCGCAGGAAAATTCGGGGCCTCATTTCCCAGCGCATCACGTTGCACCATTGGTTGACTTTGAGGGGCAGGTCCCGGTAACTGGAGGTCCAGCGGGCGAAAGCCGCGCCGATGACGGTTTCCGAGGTGGGACGGATGACGAAGGGTTCCGTAAGCTCCCCGGTGGGAATCATGCGCGTCTTGCCGGTGGCTTCATCCTTTTGCGCTTCCAGCCTGTGGTGGGTGACTACGGCGCATTCCGTGGCGAAGCCTTCGGCATGCTCCGCTTCCTTTTCCAGATAGGAGATGGGAATCAGAAGGGGGAAATAGGCGTTCGTGTGGCCGGTGTCCTTGAAGCGCTGGTCCAGATCTTTCTGAATGAGTTCCCAAATGGCGTAGCCCCATGGCTTGATGACCATGCAGCCGCGTACCTCGGAATTTTCCGCCATGTCGGCGGCCTTGATGACTTGCTGGTACCACTCGGGGAAATCCTGGGCGCGGGTAGGGGTGATTGCGGTTTGCTGAGACATATTGGATGGTTTGTTGAATAGAACGGGCGGGGCCCGCAAAGGAAATTTGGAATACTGTTAAAAGGGAGCGTTTTTGTATTCCCGGTAATTGCTGTAGGCGAAGAGGGCCATGAAGATGGGAATAAAGTAGCCGTGGAAGATCTGGAAACTGAGCAGCCCGATGAGAATGGCCGTGATGAAACCGGTCATGAATACTTTTCTGGGGGAACGGATGTACTGGGCGATCAGCTGGCCGCCGTCCAGGGGGTAGATGGGCAGCAGATTCAGGATGGTCCACCATTCTCCAATCATGATGAGGCAGGAGAGAATGTACAGCTTGGGGGAGATGAGAGCCGCTGTGAAGGGGCTGATGGCCAGGTCCCACAAATTCAGGTTGTAAGAGGCCATGACAGGAGCGACGATGTGCCAGGTGAGCCACAGGCTGATGATGCCCAGCAGCAGGGTCATCATGGGGCCCGCCAGAATCATGAGGGCCCGCCCTCCGCGCGTCAATTGCATGCCGTGGCTGCTTGTCAGGCCGCCGAAGAGTTCCAGAACAATCGTCTGCTGGCCGCCGCCCAGCCTGCGTCCCACCAGCGCGTGCCCCATTTCATGGGACAGGATGGCGACGAAGCCGGCAATGACGAACAGGGCCGGATAAATAAGATCTTCCACACTGCTGATGTTGAGGGCGCCGCCGAAAATGGCCAGCACCACCCAGAAGCTGGGGCGGATGTAAACAGGTATCCCGAACAGGGTGAAATGAACCATGCGCGAGAGGGTAAGGGCAGATTCCCGTTTTGCCAAGTCCGGAGAATGTGCATGCACCGTTTTGGCGTTGGAACGGCGCAGAGAATTGTGTTAAAAGGTTTTCATGAGGCTGTTCCCCATCATCCTGTGCTGTGCCGTGCAGTCCGTCCTGGGGTATGACGGGCCGCCGCCCCTGACGGAGGTGGACGGCCGTTCTCCCATCCGCATGGGCGGGGAGATGCTTGGCGGCTACCGTTCATACTATGTCCACCGGGGGGAAAAGATGGGGGCTGATTCCACGGAGGGCCAGATTTCCGGCGGAGCCTCCCTGTCTGATTCCTGGGCGGTGAGCGGGGAACTTTTCGCCATCCGCAACTGGCAGAACCGCCATTTCAGTCAGACCTCCTTGCACGGGGAAGTTCAGTATTATCTGGCGGACGAATGCACGGCCGGGCTTTTTGTCAATGGGCAGTGGTACGATTCCTGCCCCCTGAAGAGCGGGGCGGAGCCGGGCTTTTCCCTAAAATGGAATCCCACTCCTTCCTGGTCTTTCCGCGGCTCCCTCCTGTATGATTCCGGACAGGAAGGGGTGTATTCCCAGTGGGGCGTTACCTGGCAGCCCCTGCTGTGTGAATCCGTCGCCATGGTGAATACGGTTTCCCTGGGTTTTGCCCATGATTATCTGGGAAGGAACGGCTTGAAAGAGCTGATGGTGCGCACGGGGGCTCTGTGGGCCGTTTCCGGCAGCCTGCGGGTGGAGCCTTTCCTGGGATGGTATTGCGGCTACGGGCGCGACGATTTCAAAAAAGTAGTGCTGGGGCTTTGGTGTTCTTACGTTTTTTAACGGGCGCATTTCTCCGGTTTTCCGGCATTTTCCTGTTGCCAAACGGGGAGGCTTGGTCATAATGGCCTGCGTATGATGAAGCCTACACTTCTTGTTTTAGCAGCTGGCATGGGCAGCCGTTACGGCGGTCTCAAGCAACTTGATCCGATGGGCCCCAACGGGGAAGTCGTTCTTGACTACTCTGTTTATGATGCCATCCGGGCCGGTTTCGGAAAAGTGGTATTCATTATCCGCCGCGACTTTGAAGACATCTTCAAGGAAAAAGTCGGCAGCCGTTTTGCCGGCAAGATTGAGGTGGATTACGCTTTCCAGTCCCTGGACGACCTGCCGGAAGGCTTCTCCGTGCCGGAAGGCCGGGAAAAGCCCTGGGGCACCGCCCACGCCCTGCGTGCCGCCCGCCATGTGGTGAAGGAACCCTTTGCCGTAGTGAATGCGGATGACTTTTACGGTGCGGACGCTTTTGTGCAGGCCGCCAAATTCCTGACCTCCACTACGGATGAACCCGGCAAGGCCCATTACGGCATGATCGGCTATCCGCTGAAGAATACCCTCTCCGACAACGGGGACGTGAACCGCGGCATTTGCTCCATCAAGGGCGGCCTGCTGGACGGCGTGGAGGAATTCGTGAAAATTCAGGCTGACGAAGACGGCGTAGTGCGCGGCAACAACCTGAAGGGCGAACGCCTGCCTGTGGATCCCGCAGAACTGGTTTCCATGAATTTCTGGCTGTTCTCCCCCTCCTTTATTGAACTGACGGAGGATCATTTCGTCGACTTCCTGAAAGAACACGGCCAGGAACCCAAGAGCGAATGCTTTATTCCCACCGTGGTGGATGCCCTGATCCATGCGGACCGGGCGGATTGCGCCGTTCTTCCCACTTCTTCCTCCTGGTTCGGTATGACTTATCCAGGGGACAAGCCCATGGTTGTGGAAGGCATCAACAAACTTATCCAGCAGGGCGTATACCCTGAAAAGCTCAACTAAGCCTTTTTTCCTATGCACGATCTCAAGGCTGTATCGACCCTGTTCGATCTCCGCGGCGATTTTGTCCACGGTTACTCCTACGGCAGCGGCCACATCAATGACACCTACTGCATCTGGGTGGATCAGGCGGGACAGCGTATCCGCTACATCCTTCAGCGCGTGAACCATAACGTGTTCAAGCAGCCCATCCCCCTGATGGAAAACGTAAAGCGCGTAACGGACCACGCTTTGAAGCGCCTGAAAGAGGAACAGTGCCCGGAAGCTTACCGCCGCACCCTTACGCTGGTTCCCTCCGTGGACGGCAAGCCGTATGCCCTGGATGCGGACGGCAACTGCTGGCGCGAGTATCCGTTCATTGAACGCGCACGCACGTATGACCAGATTGAAACCACCAAGCAGTGCCAGGAAGCGGCGCGCGCTTTCGGCGAGTTCCAGAAGCTCACGGCAGACCTGCCCGGAGAGCCCCTGTTCGAAACTATCCCCGATTTCCACAATACCACTTCCCGCCTGGCGGCTCTGAAAGAAGCCATCCAGTCCGACCCCCTGGGGCGCGTGAAGGAAGTGCAGAAGGAAATAGACTGGTACCTTTCCCGCGAGGCGGACTGCCACCTGGTGGTGGATTACCTGAAATCCGGGGAATTGCCCCTGCGCTGTACGCACAATGATACCAAGCTGAACAATGTGATGCTGGACGATGTGACCGGAGAAGGCATTTGCGTGATTGACCTGGATACCACGATGCCTGGTTCCGCCATTTACGACTTCGGCGACATGATCCGGACGGCCACGTCTCCCGCCGCGGAAGATGAAAAGGACGTCTCCAAGGTCACGATGCGCATGTTCATGTTTGAAGCCCTGGTCCAGGGTTACCTGAGTTCCGCCAAGAGTTTCCTGACGCCTCTGGAAAAGAGCCTGCTGCCGTTCTCCGGCAAATTGCTCACGATGGAATGCGGCATCCGCTTCCTGACGGACTACCTGTCCGGTGACGTGTATTTTAAAATCCACCGTCCGGAACACAACCTGGACCGCTGCCGCACGCAGATGGCCCTGGTGGAATCCATTGAGGCGCAGATGGATGAAATGAAGGCCATTGTGGACCGCTATTAACCAATATTTACCAACATCGGAAAAACATGAAGATTCTAGTAACCGGCGGCGCCGGATTCATCGGTTCCCATATTGTGGAACACTATCAGGATAAGGCGGAGGAAATCCGTGTGCTGGACAACCTGCGCACGGGCTATCTCAAGAACCTGGAAGGGCTCAGGCATACGTTCATCGAAGGTTCCATCTGCGACCGGGAGCTGGTGCGCCAGGCGGTGCAGGGAGTGGACTATATTTTCCACATGGCCGCGCTCGTCTCCGTACCGGAATCCATGAGCAAGATCAGCGAATGCATCGACATCAACGTCAACGGTTTGCTGAACGTGCTGGAGGAAGCTTCCGCCGCCGGAGTCAAAAAAATCGTGCTGGCGTCTTCCGCCGCCATTTACGGAGACAATCCCACGGTGCCCAAACTGGAAACCATGTACCCGGAACCCAAGAGCCCCTATGCCATTACCAAGCTGGATGGGGAATACTACCTCAACATGTTCCGGGCGGAAGGAAAAATCAATACGGCAGCCGTGCGCTTCTTCAATGTTTTCGGCCCCAGGCAGGATCCCAAGGGCGCTTATGCCGCGGCCGTGCCCATTTTCATTGAAAAAGCTGTCAAAGGAGAAGACATCACCGTGTATGGGGACGGTTCCCAGACGCGTGATTTCATTTATGTGAAAGACATTGTGGGAGCCCTTACCTTTGTGGCGGAACACCCGGAAGTCACCGGCGTGTTCAATGCCGGTTACGGCGGCCAGATCACCATTGAAGAGCTGGCGCAGAACATCATCAAGGCTGCCGGGTCTTCCTCCAAGGTGCTTCATGCCCCGGAACGTCCGGGAGACGTCAAGCATTCCCGCGCCTGTGCGGACAAGCTCCGCAATGCCGGATGGCAGCCCAGGCATACTTTGCCGGAAGGCCTGGCGACGACGCTGGAATACTTCAAGGGCATTCTGGGCAGGTAGCCTTCTGTGATTTCCGGTTTTATATTATTTCCCGAACCGCCTCCGCTCCTGCAGCGGAGGCGGTCTTTTTTATGGGAAACTGGGGCTGTGTATGACAAATTGAACGGGTGTTGAAATTTGGATGGTGCAAAAAGACTTTTTCCATCATGGGAAAAGAGGAAGAGCAAGTATCTGAAGAAGGGAAAAATTATTTATAATCAAGAGCGTTTCATGAATTTTCACAGCCCTTTGGTTTGACAATAAGGTAATGGGCGGAAGCCGATATTCCATATTTGTTAGAGGGGGAAATTTTCTGCGGAAAAAATCCGGACTGGCATTGAATGTTATTGACGGAAGAAAGGCGTAATAATAGAGACTTCGGGCGATATGTATTTCTTCAGAGATTCTGCCGCCAAGCAATTGCCTGCGTTTAAAGATCCCTGTTTTGAATTGGCCATGGCCCGCCGGAAGGAGGAAGCCCGCTGGGGATGGGTACCTTTTGCCGTATTTGTCTTCTTTTTGCTTGTGTACCGCTTCTTTGGCCTTGTCATGCCGAGCAATAATGCGGACGGCTCGCAGTCATGGCTCTTTTTGCTGGTGCTGACAGGCTGGGGGCTTCTGGCTCTCGTCCACATGGTCGTGATTCCCATCTGGATGCTGATCGCCTCCCTTCATTACTGGGAGGTGAACCGCAGGGGATTGGCTGTGGCTGGGCTGCTGTTCAGCATTTTGGCCCCTGTCAGCATGGTTTTCATGCTGTCTTTCTGGTCCATGTTTGGATAGAGGCGCATTTCTCTCCTAAGGGGGAAACGGTGCCTCTTCCGCCAAACTTTCAGTATTCCGGGGATTGGCCTTTTCTCCGGCTTTTCAACCGGGTAAAGTGTTTCTGATGGATTTGTTCAGTTTACAGGAAGCGGAAGCGCGGGAAGGTTTTGAGCCCGGGGCGGACACTTCCGCCATGCCGCTGGCCGCGCGCATGCGTCCGCGCACCTTGGATGAAGTGGCCGGACAGAAGCATCTGCTGGCTTCAGGTAAGCTGTTGAGACGGGCAATTGAAACGGACCGGTTCACGTCCCTGATTTTTTACGGTCCTCCCGGTTGCGGGAAGACTACTCTGGCCGCCGTCATCGCCCGGACGACGAATGCCCATTTCATGATGCTCAATGGCGTGGAATCCAATGTAGCGGACATCCGGGAAAAAATAGCCCAGGCTCAGATGAGGATGAGCATGCACGGCCGGAAAACCGTCCTCTTCGTGGATGAGCTGCACCGGTTTAACAAGGCTCAACAGGATGTTCTTCTTCCCCATTTGGAAAAGGGGACAGTCAGATTCATTGGAGCGACTACGGAAAATCCCTATTTTGCGATTAACTCCCCCCTCCTGTCCCGCTCCCAGGTTTTTCCGCTGGAGCCGGTGCCGGATGAGGAACTGGCCGCTCTGTTGAAGCGCGCCCTGGCGGATGAGGTGCGCGGGCTGGGCTCATTCCGCGTGGATATGGAGGTGGAAGCTCTGAACCATCTGGCCTCCAAGGCGGACGGAGACGCCAGGAAGGCGCTCACGGCTCTGGAAGTAGCTGTTCTGTCCACTCCTGCGGGAAAAGACGGCATTATTCATGTGAATCTCTCCGTAGCGGAGGAATCCATCCAGCGCAAGGCTATCAGGTATGACCGCATGGGAGATTCCCATTATGATACGATTTCCGCTTTTATTAAATCCATGCGCGGCTCTGATCCGGATGCCGCCCTGTATTGGCTGGGAATGATGCTGGAAGCCGGGGAGGACATCCGCTTTATTGGAAGAAGGCTGGTCATCGCGGCGTCGGAGGACGTAGGGCTGGCAGACTCCAACGCCCTGCGCGTAGCTTTGGATGCGGCGCGCGCGGCAGAAATGGTCGGCATGCCGGAAGCCCGCATTCCGCTGGCGCATGCTGCGGTTTACCTGGCGACGGCCCCCAAGAGCAATTCCGCCTACATGGGCATCAACGCCGCCATGGATGACGTGCGCAATGGAAAAACGCTGGCGGTACCGGAACACCTCCGGACGCCCACGCGCAAGAAGCTGGCCGCCGCCGGAGGCGCGGATGCCGCCAGGCTGGAATACCTGTATTCCCACGATTATCCGGAACATTACGTTCCCCAGGCCTACCTCCCGGAAGGCCGCGTGTATTACACCCCCACCGGAAACGGCCTGGAGCTGCGGATCAGGGAACGCATGGAATACCGCCGTCAACTGGCGGAGAACGCCGGGAAAGAGGGAAGAAAGGGTAATCCTCCCCTGAAGACGCAGGAATGAGAAGAATGTTTCCCTTACTGCTTCTTTGAAGTTGCCGGGAATGTTGTTCAGCTTTGTCCGGCAGGAGACAGGGAGAGAGGAGATGCTTCCTCTTGAGCACTGGTTGGAAATTCTTCTCCCTCCGGAAAAAAGGCAGGAAATCCCTTGGGAATGTCCTGCCTTTGTGAAGGTTGTAATATGGCGATTTTGTTTGCCGGCAAGAATCAGGATTCCTTGGTCACGATGATATCGCAGTCCGCATCAAACCAGCCCTGGCCCTGACAGTCGAAAACCAGGTCCGGTTTTTCTGAACCGGAGAGGCGCAGGGTGAATTCGCGTCCGTTTTTGTCCTGACGGTCCTTGGGCAGTTCGCTGACTACGCGGTTGCCTTTCATGAAGCGGGGATTGCGGATATTGCAGCCGCCGCTGTTCATCTTGAAGGTGATTTTGTAGTTTCCGGGGCCGTCGAGCATGCTGCTGACGTTAACGCGGGTGGGCGTCAGTTCCGGACGCAGGTCGTAGCCCGTGAAGTGAGGGTTTTTCAGGGTAACGGGTTCCGTCAGGTAGCGGTAGTAGTTCTGGGCACCTATTCCCATGAGGGTTTTGGGGGATATCCTAGCGATGTCCGTCAGAGTTTTCAGCGCCTGGTCCTTTTTCCCCTCATTGCGGTAGAGCCAGAACCTGGCCGCCATGACCTGTTGTTTTTGAAGGGAGGTCAGGCCGGGGATTTTGAGCTGTTTGTTTACATAGGCATGGGCGGTTTTGTAATCCTTTGGGCCGCCGTCTTTGGCGGAATCATTCACCATTCTCTGCACTTTTTCAATGTAGGGCAGATGCCAGAAAGTGTATTTGAAGTGCACTCCCTTGGTATCTTCCGGATCCGCCTTCTTGATTTTTTCCAGAATGTCCTTTCTGGAGGAGGCCGCATAAGGAGGGAGCTGCTGAAGCCCTTCCCCGTAAAGAAGGGCCGCGGCCGTTCCGGATGAAGCTGCGGCTTTTTCCCACAGGGCATTGGCCCTGTTTTGCTGTTTTACGGCTTCCATTGCCTGCTTCATGACGGCTGGAAGTGTTTCCCTGGAGACTCCTTCCGACAGGAATACCATGTTCCCGGTGGGGGATACCACCTGGATGGCGGGGATGTTCCAGATTTCCCCCGGCGGCTTGGGAAGTTTTTGCTCTTCTTCCGTCATTTCCTCACGCTCGTCCTGGATGCACCAGAGCACGGGTTCCGGAGAGTTTTTGGCCAGGTGTTCCATAGCGCGGGTGATTTCACGTGACTTGGGGGACCAGTCCGTGCCGGCCCACACGACGATCATGTATTTATTGACGGTTTTTGCCTCGTCTTTCACGGCGCTGTAGGCGGGGAGGGCCGCCTGGCCGGGGGCGGACAGGAAGAGAGCTGCGGCCAGCAGGCCGGAAATGGTATTGATGTGGTGAAGCATGGCGTTAATGGAGAATTTATTTTTCGTAAACGAGGATATGGCGCAGATGCATGAATTCCGGCTGTGCGTTTTTGGCTTCCACCTTGATCCACTTGGCTCTGGTTCCTTCCGGAGCGGTGATCACCCATTCCTTGGGCATGTTTTCCGTGGAAGACAGGGGGAACCAGGTGGCTCCGTCCGTAGAAGTGGAAACCACCATCTTCTTCATCCGGTTTTCATTGCCGTCGCGCTTGGTGATTACCAGACCTGCCAGGTTCACGCCGTTTTTCAGTTCTACAATAACATTCGGACAGGCTTCTTTGTCCGTATGCTGGGCGCCTCCGCAGGGACGCAGCAGGTTGATATGATCCCAAGGGCTGTCCCACCGGCTTGTGGTGGAGCACCGGACCATGCCGTCTGCAGGCACCAGTTTCCACCCCTGCGGGACGTCCGCCTTGACCGTATTATTCTCTGTATTGACATCGGAGAAAGAGGCTGCCGCTTTGCTCAAGGCCTGGAAGGCCGGAATGGAGCGGGCCGTTTCCGTGGCGTAGATGGCTTTGCCGTAGGCTTCCTTCAGTTTTTTGGGATCGGGCGCTTTTCCGGAGGCTCCGGTTTTTCCCGTTTGCTGGGCCACCTTGGCGAATGCGTTGGAGAAGACGTCCGCCTGGCCGTTTTCCACAAAGGTTTTCACTCCCCATTCCAACGCCTGGCCAAAGTTGGTGCCGTCCCCCGTTTTCAGATGGGTGGAGAGGACTGTTTCCAGATAGGCCGCTTTTTCCTGCGGATTGGCCAGGAAAGCGGATTGGGAGTCCAGCACGGGCTGGAATTTCACTGCCCAGGATGTGGGGGTGGTGGCGATGGCCTCATGCAGGTCCCGGAACCAGGCAATCCGATCCGCGGGCGGAATATCCATCAGGAATTTATTCTGCACGTCCTTGAGGATGTCGAATGCGGCGAAGCCGTTGCCCTGATAGTGGGAAAGGGCGTCTTTGGCGTAAACGTACCAGTCGACAGGCTGCATGCCTTCCTTTTCCATCAGCAGGCGTTGGAGTTCCGTGCGGAAAAACGGGTGCAGCGGTGTTTGCCTGAGCGCTTCCTCCCATGCCTGGATGGCCTTGTCCCTGTTGCCGGAAGCTTCGTCCAGCCGGGCCTGGGCGGCCCACAGGTAGGCCTGGTCCGCCTTGTCGTTGTCAGCAAAGACATTTTCCATCAGCAGGTAGGAGGTTGGGGCCTGGGAGCCGAAGATGTGGTTGTGCATGCCTCCGTCCGGTCCGCCGAAGCCGCCTTTCCATTCCCCCCGCTTCACGCGCACCGCGTACGCGCAGTGGCCGGGCTGCCCTACCGGATAGGCCGGGATGCCGTGGGCCTGGGCCGCCATGGTGCCGAAGTAGGAGAGGCCGCCGCAGACGCCGCCGATGATCTGCGTGTTTTCCGCAGTCGTGTGAAGATCCCTCCACGGCACGTAGAAAAGCGGCCCCTGAATGGTATCGCCAAAAAAATTATGGCCCGTATAGGGGGCGGCCCAGCAGGCGGCCGTGTACCGCCGCCAGGGGAGGTTGACATGTTCGTTGCTCCATTCGTAGGATTTATCGTCCCAGGGACTTCCCACGACGAAGCGCATTTCCCATGGGCGCAGTTTGATGAATCCCGGATGCAGCTTGTTTTCCTGATGCAGTTTTTTGAAAATCCGGTAGCGGCGCACCGGATTGCTGTTGGCGGAGTTGGTTTTAAGCCTTCCCGCTACGGGGCCAGTAGAAAAGACAGAGGCCAGCCCGGTGGCAAGGGACTGGTAATTCCGGAAATCCGGGCTTTTGCCGTCCGCTTTCCAGATGTCGGAGAGGATTTGAAGGCCTTCCGGTGAATTTTCCGGAATCAGCCCTGCTCCAAGGTAAAGCTCCATCCACGCCGGATCCTGTAGAAAGGTTTTGATGAAAGCGGCGTCCTGCGAACTTTTGGAGAAAACGGCTTTCACTTTGTCCGGCCCCGTGACGCGCAGGAGTTCGTGAATGTCCAGCAAATGGCGGTACTGCCTGTTCTGGAGCAGTTTTTGTTCGGATTTCGTTTGTTCTCCAGCTTTCAGAAGGGTGGAGCGCAGTTCCGTCTGCAGACCATCAAAGTCTCCGGAGGCTATTTTTTGTGCCAGGGGCGCCGGCAGGCGGCTGGCGGAGGCTGGTGTTTCCGTTTCAGATTCCGTCAGGCCCTGCGCCGCGCAGACAGGTGCCGCAAGCAGGGAGGTGCAGAGAAGAAGGTGTGAAATATTCATGTGGAAGGGATTATTTAATGATAGCAGAAAAAGGGGGGGAGGGAGCCAGTGCGTTTTTCTGCTTATTACGGTGCCGGAAGAGTGTTTTTATCATCCTTCATTGGATAATTTCAGCACAAATGATCACAGAGCATTTTGACGCCCAGGCCAATGAGGATGAGACCGGCTCCCGCTTCCAGATGAAATGTCGGAAAGCGGTGCAGCCGGCTGGTCAGGAAAAAGCCTGCCGCCGTGCACAGGAAGGTGGTGAAGCCGATGGCGGCGGAGGGAAGAAGCACCGCATGGAGGGTGGGATCGGTGCCATACTGGGCGGATGAAAGGTAAATGCTGACGCCCGCCACCAGCGCGTCGATGCTGGTGGCGATTCCCACGGCCATAAGGGTAGGAAGCGTCAGGCTGGCGACGTGGGGCATATCCTCTTCTTCGTTGCGGTGGTTCCATCCTTCGCGGAGGACGTTGACTCCGAGGAAGGTGAATACGGCGAAGCCCAGCCAGTGATCCCAGGCCGCAATATACCGGTGCACGGTGCCTGTAAGCAAAAAACCCAGCACGGGCATCAGGAATTGACCGGCTCCGGTGGACAGGGAGAGCTTGATTCCGTTGCTCAAACGCTTTTGCTTAATGAGCAAACCGTAGGAGAACGCCACGACGAAAGCGTCCACGGAGAGGGCAAAAGCCAGGAATATCAAGTCGGCAAGCGGCATGCTCATTGCGGAGAGGCACTCTAGGATATCCCCGGCAAAAAGCAATTTTTTTGTTCTTTGCGCTTCTTCCGGATTCCGGACGCGTCACAGGCGTGGCTGCAGGATTCCATCTTCCGGCCGGGGAGCATGTTTCTTGCATGCTTTTATCTTGAAAAAGAATAAAACGGTAAAAAGCCGTGAAGGCACAGGGCAAATATCATGAAATATGCTGTGCAACCGTTCATTAAAGCAGGTTCCTCAAAGTCCGGGCGTGTTACGCATGAGGTATTCTGGGAGAGGCCGCCGGGGAAAATAAATAGACGGACATGGGCGGTGCTTTTCAAGCTTCATGACCGCAATTTCAGTAATGAAAGCTTGGTGGATGTTGCTGCATCAACTTCATTACTGATTTTCAGACATATTCCCGAACCGCACGCATGACTGGCGGAAAGGGGCATTCCGACAGTCATGCGTTGAGGATGGGAAAGAATGCTATTTGCAGTATTTTTTGATATAGGGCAGCACGGCGTCCGCCCAGATGGCGTAGCCTTTTTCCGTAAAGTGCAGGTTGTCCCTGCTGATGCCGGGGAGCAGTTTGCCGGAGGAGTCCAGAAAGCGCCTGTTGATGTTGGCGTAAGTGGTGCGGGGCAGCTTGCACTGGGCCAGAATGGCGTTGATGCGGTCGTTATGCTGGCGCAGCTTGTCCTGCGGTCCTGTGCCGCGCGGGAAGATGCCCAGAAGAAGGACATGGGTATCCGGGAACCTGACCAGCAGGTGTTCAACGGTACCCAGAATTCCCATGGCCGTTTTTTCCGGTGCTTCCCCTCCTTTGAAATGACCGGTATTGTTGGTGCCGATCATGACGATGCAGAGTTTGGGATCCGTCTGGGCCGGGATGCCGGAATCCGTGATGCGGTAGATCAGGTTGGTGGTTTGATCCCCGGAAATGCCGAAGTTGCAGGGATGATAGGGGGCGAATGCCTTCTCCCATATTGATTTTCCTTCTCTTTTCCAGTAGTCCGTAATGGAATCTCCCAGGAAAAGGACGCCGCAGGGGTTGTTTTTTATTTGTTCCACCTGTTGTTCATATTGCTTCCTCCACCACTGGGGTTGTTCCCTGGGCAACGGAGTCAGAGGGGACGGCGCAGCCGTTGAGAGAAGGGAGGCCAGCAGGGAGAAAGCTAGTATATGCAATATCTTCATCGGCATTTATTGTACGGATGTTTTTCAAAAACGCCACATGAAAGTAATGGCTTTTTCCGTTGTTGCGGTATGGGGCAGCTTTTGCGGCAGGGTGTTCCCCCTTGCCAGATTCCGGGGGGTGGTGTAGCTTGTGGGCGGTATGAGTGAGGTATCCCTGCAGCATGGAATGACGCGTCAAATGGCCGTCTCCCAGTCCATGCAGACGGGGATGCAGATTCTTCAGGCTTCCGCTTTGGAATTGAGGCAGCTTGTCCGCCAGGCGCTGGAAACCAATCCCATGCTTGAGGAATTGCCGGATGCCTCCCCGGAAGCTCTGGAAGACGGTCCGGACGGGGAGGACAGGAATGAACGGGAGGACGGGTGGAACGAGTTTACGGCGGAAGGGCGCTTTTCTGCGGACGCGGCCGCCCGCCGTGATTTCATGTATGAATCCGTAGTGGCTCCGGAATCCCTGAAAACCCATTTGATGGATCAGGCGCAGCATTCCGCATTGACGGGCCGCGCCCGGGACGCCCTGTTCCTGCTGATTGATGCTCTGGACGAACGCGGGTTTCTGACGGAGTCTCCGCAGGAGCTGGAAGAGCAGGGGTGTTTCAGCATGCGGGACATGGAGGAAGCCTTGGCGGCGCTGAGGGAAATGGATCCGCCCGGAGTGGGGGCGGCGGATTTGAGGGATTCCCTGTTGATTCAGCTTGAACAGCGCGGTTTGAAGCGTTCGCTTGCTTTCCGTCTGGTCAAGCGCTGCTGGCGGGAACTGGTGGCGCACAGGTATGAAGAAGCCGCGCGCCTGCTGGACGTGGAACCGGAGGCCGTGGCGGAAGCCCTGGATGTGATTAGAAGCCTGACTCCTGATCCAGGGGGGGGCTACGCCCCTGGCGGCAACCCTCATCTGCTGCCTGACGTTATTGTGGAAGAGGGTCCTTCCGGCGTGCTGGAGGTTGCCCTCACTTCCGAGTATCTTCCGCGCCTGTCCATGAATGAACGGTATATGGAGTTGATGGCGGAGGGGAGCGGAAGCCGGGAGCTGAGGCAGTATCTCCGTAGGGCGTTCCGGGAGGGACAGGAGCTGTTGCGGGCTTTGGACATGAGGCAGGAGACCGTTTTGCGCCTGGCCCGTGTCATCGTGCGGAGGCAGGAGGATTTTTTCAGGTCCGGCCCGTCTCGTTTGAAGGCCATGGGCATGGAAGAGGTGGCGGAGGAGATGGGGGTTCACGTTTCCACGGTTTCCCGTGCGTGCCGGGACAAATACCTGTTGTGCAGGTGGGGGATGAAAGAGCTGAGGTCCTTTTTTAGCGCGGGAGTTCCGTCTGAAGGCGGCATTTCCCCGGACGGAGCGGCCTCTGGAGCCATAGCTTCCGGCGCCGTCCAGGAGCTGATGCGGCGGCTGATTGCGGAGGAAGATTCTTCCAAACCCCTCAGTGACGCCGGTCTGGCGGCCGCGCTGCGGGAAAAAGGGGTGAACATCGCCCGCAGGACGGTAGCCAAGTACCGGGAGCAGATGAAGATACTGCCCGCTTCCCTGCGCCGGGGAATATGACAGTTTTTCATATTTTGAATTGCTTGTTAACATTTTACATATCAATATGTTTTATATTTTGTAATTGAGACGCTTTTCTTGTTTCTCTTTCCGGCGGAAGAGGCGGTTGACTGATGCGGCTTTGGTGATATAGTCCCCGCTTTATCGTGATGCGTACATTTACCTGGCCTATTGCCCTGCTGCTGGCGGGGCTTCTTTTCCAGACAGTGGCGTTTGCCGTGTTGAATACGGTTGTTCCCCTGTGGATGGAGCAATTTGATGCCGCCACCTGGGAGGCGGGACTGGTGGGGGCGTTCTTTTTTCTCGGGAATCTGGCCGGTACGCTGCTGGCCGGCGGCGTGATTCGCCGGGCCGGATTCAAAGGAAGTTACCAATATGCATGCCTTTTATGCGCGGTGTCCACCGTGTTGCTGCCTGTGTTTCCCGGCGTGCCGGCCTGGAGCGGACTCCGGCTGCTGGCGGGGATCAGTTGTGCTCTGGTCTGGGTGGTGGTGGAGAGCGCCATGCTGAGGGCCGGAACGCTGCAGACCCGCGGCGTTCTGCTGGCTTCCTACATGGTGGTTTATTATCTGGGTACGGTGCTGGGGCAGTTGCTTCTGGGCTGGTTCCCCAGCGATATGTCCCTGATTGCAACGGAAGTGTGCATTTTATCAGTAGCGGGCATGGTTCCGCTGATGTTTGCGCGTCTGGAATCAGGAAATGGGGAGATTTCTTCTTCCTCCCATGTGGAGATTCGGATACTGCTGAGACGCCGCAGCGTATTTCTGGGCATTGTGGGATGTGTGATTTCCGGCGTGGTATTGGGTACTATTTATTGCCTGATGCCTCTGTTTTTGAAGCACCAGGGCATGAATCACTCTTCCGTGGGATACTGGATGGCCCTGCTGATTGCCGCTGCCATTCTGGGGCAGTGGCCCATGGGACGGCTGGCGGACAGGTACGGCCGCTCATTCGTCATGAAGTGCCAGTCCCTGCTGGTGGCGGCGGCCTGTGCAGGGCTGATGCTGAAGGGAGGGCTGATGGCCCCCTCCCTGATTGCTCTGGGGCTGGCCGGATTTTCCCTGTACCCTGTTGCCATGGCCTGGGGATGCGAGGAAGCCTCCCGGGATGAACTGGTGACCATGAACCAGCTTCTGCTGCTGAGTTATTCCGTCGGGACCCTGGCCGGCCCTTCCCTGACTTCGTTCCTGATGCAGAGGTATTCCGACAATTGGATGCCTATGGTTATTGCCCTGGTGGCTCTTTCTTTCATGCCCGTGCTGATGCTGGGCGGCCACGGAAGAAGAAAACTATCCCGGTAACGGGGAGGGCCGGAAACGTCAGGATGCTTTTTCGTCCCGGCCGGCATTTTTTGCCGGTTCGGGCGCGTCGTTGTCCGCTACCTGGTGGATCATATCCGTCAGTGCCTGCACATATTCTTCCGTACGGGCGTCCGTAACGGGATACCTGCACCGGCAGGAGACCGTGGGAATGCCCAGGGCCGCGTAATGGCGGTCGTTGCCTGTGAGAGCGGAGGGTTCCCGTTGTAAGGTAGTGGGCGCCTGTTCCCAGGATTTGGCGAAGGGGGCGGCGCACTGGCCTGCGAATTTCCTGCCGTGGGAGGTAGTCATGAACAGAACGTCTTCCCGGGTGGATTCCGGCCCCGTCTGTTTTCGTTCCCCGCCGGTATCCGGCTTCTGGGGTTCCAGATTGATCATGCCCAGGATATTGGTTGCCCCGATGCTGCCGCTCAGGGAGCCGGCATGCACGCAGGCTCCGGATGAGATGGATTTCCCCGCGGGTTCCGCTCCATTCGCGTACGCGACAAAATAGATATTGTGATTGGTGGGAATGTCCTTCAGGCCTCGCGCCGTCTCCAGCAGCAGAGCCGTTCCGCTGCCGTTGTTGCGCCGTCCGCTGGAATCGTAGTTGGCTCCCACGACGATGCTCTGGTTGTTGGAATACAGGCCGGGTTTGTAAACCAGGATGTTGTAAATGGCTGCTCCTTTTTCCGCGTTTCCCCCGGATATGGGCTGCATGGTGACGGCGTACCCCATGTCCGAAAAGTTCTCTGCAATATATTTGGCGGCGGCTTCCATGGATTTGGGCTGGCTGGCGTTTCTGGGCCCGATATCTTTTTGCAGAACCTCCGTGTGTTTTTCCATGCGTGCGCCCAGGGTCCGCGGCGTTTCCGGTCCTCCGGAGGAGACCATGGAAAGCAACGCGCAGGAGGAAAGACCGGTGGACAGCAGCAGGAATCCGGAGGACAGAACGGCGTAGGGATACATGCGGGGCGTCATGGCTTTACAGAGTTTCAATGTAATGCAGTTCACGGGCGATCTGGACTGCCAGGGGGATTTTCATGTGGTCCGGCAGGACGCTCCAGGTATAGGTTTCCACTTCCAGATGCGGCTGCGGGCCTTTGCGGGATCGGAGGAAATTGCGTGTTTTCAGGACGAATTCTTCCGTACCTTTCAAGGGTGGTTCCGGTGAAGCGTACAGGGGAATGTGGTAATGGATGCGCCATTGGGAATCCCGCATTTCCTCCGCATAGTCCCGTCCATAGGCCAGGGCATTGGGCAGATCCGGGAAAAGCATGACGCCTTCCCGAAGAAGGATGCTGGTCTGATGGAAATAAACGCCGTCATCAAACTGCTGGAGGCGTTCCAGATCTTCTTTTCCGCATATGCAGCATTCCAGGGCGTTGGAGAATTGCACCTTACAGAGGGCGATGTTGTTTTCCTCCCAGGCGGAGAGGGTGGCTTCCGGCTCTTCCCGGAGAATGGCGAAATGGCAGGTATCGTATGTCAGCCCCAGGTGGCGTTCGATGAGTTCGGGGCGGCGGGAATGGTTGCGAAGGCCGTTGAAAAAACGGATGGCTCCATCCGTATCGTGAAAATGGCCGAATGGCTCCGGTTCCAGCCCCAGCTGCATCAGTCGGCCGGTCTGCCTGCCCAGCACATCCAGGAAGCCGCTCATGGCGTCCAGCCGGGAAAAGATGCGTTCTTCATCCGCATGAAACCAGCTGTGTGAGGCAGGGAGCGTGCTGACGGTCAGCCTGTCAGCCTGTTCGTCTCCAATGAGTGCCAGAATGCGGAACAGGTTGCAGGTGTATTCAAAACGTTCCGGCGTAGTCCAGTCCGGCTGGAAAACGCGTTCTTTCACGCGCTGCCCGTGGAAATGACCGTAAGGGAAACCGTTGAGGGTTTCCACGCGCGCGCCCTGGTCTTCCAGCCATGATTTCAGGGTTTCCGCGGCGTGCGGCGTTTCCAGAAGTTCTGCCGCCGCCCTGGCGGACAGGCGCAGGCCGATGCCCAGGGGGAGATTCTTCAGAGGGGAGTCCATCGCCGCGAGTTCCTGCCTGATGCGGGGAACGCAGGTGAAAAGGGCTTCCCTGGTTTCCGCCCAGGATTCGGCGGGATGAATATTGGTGCAGTAGGAAAGCATGGAGGCGTGTGCGATGTAAAGGGAACGGCGGTTCGCTGCGGGATGTTTCCCACGTTTATATACGGCTCAGCGGAGAAAGAAAATTTCACGGAATTCCGCTTTTTGGCGCCATACGGGGGCTTTCCGGACAAGTGAAACGCGTGCAGCGTCTTTCAACTTCCGGAATAGGATGTCGTTGACGCAATAAAAAACAGGCCGCTTGCAAGCTGGGCCTGTTTTTTTGCAAAGAGGGCATTGGCCCCGGCCCGGAAGCCCGCCGTGGAGGCGGAAAAGCTCCGGGCCGGGGAAAGTCGCCGGTTGTTACTGGACGATGCCCAGCGGAGCGGTCGTTTTCCAGTCTCCGCGGGTGAAGTCCGGGAACACCTGGGGCATGCCGCCCTGGGCCACGGAGTATTCGGAAAGCTCGGAGACGGAGGACCAGAAGGCTCCTTCATAAACGTTCTGGTCCATCGGTTCGCCATTGCGGAGGCATTCGATGATGCGGAAGAGCATCACGAAGTCCATGCCGCCGTGACCGCCCATCTTCAGGGCCAGCGGCCCGATTCTCTTCCAGAGCGGGTGGTCGTACTTTTCAAAAATGGGGGCCAGTTTTTCTTTGCCTTCAATCCATTCATGATAATTTCCGTTGCCCAGCTTTTCCCCGGCTACGCGGGTCGGGAAGCCGGCCAGGGTGCCCAGGGTGCCCTGGATAAGGTTCAGGCGGGAGTAGGGGCGCGGACTTGTTTCATCCCATTCCACCAGGACGGTGCGCCCCATGGTGGTCTTGATGATGGAAGTATTCATATCGCCGCAGGCAAAGTCCAGCTTATTCCATTTGTGGTCCTCCGGGAAGTTTTTCCTGGCGTACGCGGCGCGGCCCAGGGCCGGGCTGGAGAAGGAGACGAGCCTGCCGAAGCAGTCGTCCTTGCGGGCCAGATTCATATACTGGGCAATGGGGCCGAGGCCGTGCGTGGGATACACGTTGCCGTTGCGCTTGGCGTAGTGATAGGTTCTCCAGGAACCGGTGCCGCGTTCCACCTGCTTCATCTGTCCGCGCAGTTCATGGATGTAGGCGGCTTCTCCGTACAGCAGGTCGCCAATGACGCCCTGGCGCACCATGTTCAAGTACATGAGTTCCTCACGTCCGTAGTTGACGTTTTCCATCATCATGCAGTGCTTCCTGGTTTCTTCGGAGGTATCCACGATTTCCCAGAGTTCCTTGATGGAGACGGCCATAGGCACTTCCACAAAGGCGTGGGCGCCCATCTTCATCACGTCGCAGGTAACACGGCAGTGCCATTCCCAGCTGGGGCAGACGATGACGGCGTCCGGCTTGACTTCCTTCATCATGCGCTTGTAGTCTTCCGGCCCTTTCGTGAAAATGGGGGGGCGCTTGCCCGTCTTCTTTTCCACGACGTCCGCACTGCGCTTGGCCCAGTCTTCATACAGGTCGCAAATGCCGACAATTTCCGCACCTTCTATAACGGCCATCTGGCCCACGTGCATGGAACCGCGTTCACCCACGCCAACAAAGGCCACACGCACCTTGTCCAGCTTGGGAGCCCTGAAGCCGCCCATATAGATGGCGCCGGGCTTGCGCGGGGGCCACGTGGTCATGGGACCGATGTTGTTCGGGTCCGGAATGGTGATTTTCTTGGGAGCCAGGGGAGCTACTTCCTGGGCGTTGGCAAAGGAACCGGCAGCCAGGGCACCGGTAGCCAGTCCCAGGGTTTGGAGGAAACGACGGCGTGATGATGAATGATCCATGGATGGTAATTATATATATGAAGGATTTGCATCCCTAGTTTGCCATAGATACTGTGGCTTGAGAAGCTTTCTTTCACAGACGGTGAAAAAAATGCATTTCGCCGTAAAAACGGAACATCCCTGATTCCGGGAGGGAATCAGGAGGAAAAGCCGCCGCCTTTGAAAATTCCGGACAAAAAAAGCCCCCATCCTGCCGCGGTGCGGGAAGGACGGGGGCTGTAAGGGCATCATCCGGTTGTGCCGATGTTGCATGCCGTTGCTTGGGAAATAAAGCTGGGGAGCGAGAGTATCGCCGCTCCGCGTTCCGAAGGATCGGCCCTGCATCGGAGGACATCCGGAGGGTGTTGTTTGTTGCCGCCGGCGCTGGCTGCCGTTTCCGTTCCCGGCGACGGGGAAGATCATTCCGTTTCCCGCGGCTTCTATCCAGGGGGCCCTGGCAGGGGCCCGCATGCCGTGGAATCGGGATCATCTTCCCGGTCATCCGTAGATGGTCCGGTTATTGCGCCATGCCGGCGGCGGGAAGTTTTGGATCAGCAAGCCTGGCATAGGCGTCATTCAGAGCCTTGCCCAGCCTGGGGCGGAAAGCGGTGGCGGCGGGAAGCTGGGCGCCTTCCATGCCGCAGGAGCGGAGGATGTCCGGGATGGACGGGGCCAGCGCATGCTTCATGATGCTCATGCAGTCTTCCAGGTCCACTCCGTATTTTTCCTCCATCAGGTTTTCGATGCGGTCCGCCATCTTCCTCATCCTCTCAATCTGTTTTTTGGACAGGACCGGCTGGATGATCTCGTTCGGGTCGGGGACGTAGCTGATCAGCATCCCAATGGCCCGTTTCAGATCCTCCGGCAATTCCGTTACATTGCCGCTGTTGAGAACCTGGGCCAGAACCTGATAACTGCTGGTAGCGTTTTCGTCATAATCATGAATGCCCGAGGCCAGCGCCACGCCTGCGATGCTCTGCACGTAGCGGGCTACTTCCGGGGAATAGTTTCCTTCCACGAAGGTGGAGGGAACGTCATCCGCGTAAGCCTGCATGGCGGCCTGGCAGGCGAGGGAACCGACGGTGCCCACGCACAGTGTCTTGATGATGAACGAGGTTATTTTCATGATTGAAACTCCGGTTGAAGCTTCCCGGCTGGAACGGTCCGGCGAACCGTTTGTAGCAATTGAGACCGGGCAGCCCCCGATTCCGTTCAAAAGTTTTTTTGAATGATTAAAATCATGGTTCCGTACGGCTGCCGTGCCTTCCGGGGGGAGTTGCGTCTTCCGTATCCTTTCCGCGGTTCCCTGCGGGATGAGAAATGTTTTTCCTGCATGGAGTGGCTCCTTTTCCTGCATGCGCCTGGAACCGTATGCAATTCATCCGGAACGGAAGCGCTGGAAGCGTGTACGGAGATGGGGCGTCCCAACAGCTTGTGCCCATTCATGGTTTTTCCGATTTCTTCCGCAGCAACAGGGGGATGCAGGCGGCCTGGATGGGAGTGGGGGTGTACTCCAGGTTCTCCAGTTGGCGGAGAATGGGAGCCGACAAGCCAAGCTCCCTGAATGTAGTCGATACCATGTCTGTGGGTGTGTCTGTGAATGCGCCCCGGCTGCAATGAACTGACGGAATCACGGCAATAACGGAACAAAAAAGCCCGCAGAAGCGATACTGAAAAGGTCAAGACGGGGACGCCCGTGTTCCGCCAACCGCAAATGACTATCAACAATCAACAACCAAACACCATTCGGCGGGAACGGCTTTATCAGAACACGACGAAGAGCATCTGTCAAGAAAAATAAAAACGCCTGCTCTGTCATGGCTCCATATTCCGGCACGCGGCTGGATCCTGGAAGCGCCTTTCCTCTGCTTTAGAAACAGTTGTTGTCATAATTTTTTATAAAAACTGAGTATAAATGAATTATTGGATGAAGCGGATAAGGAATCCGCCGTCAATCCTAAATTCTGCGTATGAATGGCCTGATTCATTTTTGGTGAACAATTTAGGGGAGTGCCCAAGAAGTTCTGTTCCTATTCCAATTCAGGTTTCATCTGCATCAGGGATGCAGGCTGCCATATTAGAGGCAACATATTCCAATCAGCGGATTCCTTATCCGTATACTTATTCATTAAATAAACCATGTTAAATGAGTTATGCCCCTGAAAACAAAAATAAAGAATGGAATGGTCATTTTTTCCGTATTGGCCGTATGTTGCGGCAGTCCTCTCTTTGCGGATTTCCAATCGGAAGAAAGGGCGGATTTAAGCAAGCCCCGGATTTGGACAGCGGTGACGGGGCATCAGTTAAAAGCAACGTATGAGGGAAGGGTGGGTAACAAAATTCAGCTGGTCGTGAATGGAGGAAAGGTCAAAACCATTTTACTGGAAAAACTTTCAGAAGCTGATCAGCGGTTATTGGATCATCTGACGCGAGAGGAAAACCGGGGCGGGGAAGCCGGTTTTCCGGATTCCGGCAGGAATGGCAAGGAGCATCCATTTGTCAGATTTCTTGCTGAAGCGAAACAAAAACGCCTTACTCCTGAGGCAGGGATAAAATATTATCAAAATGTTATTGATGCTCTTTTTGAACAGGCAAATTCGTATCATTACAAATATCCGGCGGATTTTGTGAAAGAAGATAATTCTTTCAATATGAAATATTTAAAGAAAATGTTGCAAAAGAGGAAGTCTATTTCCCTGCGTACAAACCTTTTTACCGGGGAGTATCTGCCAACCCCATTATATTCCAATGAACCTCAATGGAAGAGTGTCATGCAGGAATTATTTTACAAATTGGATGAAAGATATGTAACTTTTGAACAGGAAGACACATTGTACGCTGATAATGATGAGAAAAAGGTTGTTTTTGGTGTTCGTGTTGATAGGAGAGCAAAGAATGATTCAAAATATGTTGCGTGGTACAGGGAAAACAGCAGAGATTATTTATATATTGTACAGACTTTTGTTGAACGGAAGGAAGACGGGGAGCTCCTCTTTGGCGGGATAAGGGGTGAGGAGGGACGGGATGACGCTTGGAGCCGATGGCACAGTTATGATGCTCGAAAGGGTATCTTTTATTCGTTGTTTCTTTGCGTTGATCAAGAAGGAAAGATTTCGATTCGTGATTCTGAAGCGGGATCATTACAGTTTTTTGCTTCCGCCCCGAACAAAAAGTCTTTTTGTTATCCAAGAAAGGATTGTTACAATTACTATTTTGACAGGGACAGTAAACAGTTTGCTCTTGGCCGGTATGATTTGAACGGAACTCCTGTTTCCCTGGAAAGATTATGGGAAAAGGCCGGTAAACAGAAATCAGGCAGTACCGGAGGCAAACCCACTGCCAAGCACGATGATCCCCTCAATATTTTTGAGGAACGTCATATCAGGGACAGGTAAAGAGGCTTGAGACCTGTACAGGCGCTCCTCTCCCGGAACAAAGGATGGATGGCTTCAAGGGGGCGGGACTTTTCTGCATGCGCACGAAGAGCAATGGAAGAAGGTTCAGCGTGTGCGTTCTTTTATCCAGGAGCCTGGCGGAATGAAATCATGCGCCCGGGATACGGAATGTTCCGGAAAATGAAAAATGCTGTTTCACCCTCCTGACGGATGGGGAAAAGACAACGTTCAGCGTTGCAGGAATTTGCGGGCGCCCGCGCAGTAAACGGCTCCGGAATAAACGGTCAGGATGACGGAGCCCCACAGCGTAACCTGATACAGCAAGTTGGAAGCGCCGGAACCGTGCCACAGGCAGAGCGCGGCCAGCCGGTCCGCGATGGAGGGCAGGTATTCCGGCGTATGCGTCCATGTCAGAGCCAGCAGGCAGGCGATGCAGAAGGCCAGCTGGAAGGCGGTTTTCCATTTGCCGGACGTTCCCGCAGGGATGATGACGCCATGATCCTGCGCGATCTGGCGCAGTCCGGTGACCAGGAATTCCCTGCTGATGATGAGAATGGTAATCCAAGCGGGGCAGAGCCCTTCCCCCGTCAGGTAAATGAAGGCGGCGGAGACGGCTATTTTATCCGCCAGGGGGTCAATCAGCTTGCCGAAGGTGGTGACCTGATTCAGGCGGCGGGCCAGGTAGCCGTCCAGCCAGTCCGTGCAGGCAGCCAGAATGAATGTGACCAGCGCGGCCAGGTATCCCCAGGAATACTGATCCGCGACGCTGACTGCTGCCGTAAAGACGACTACCAGGGCAATACGCGTCAGGGTAATGGTATTGGGCAGGTTCAGCATACGCGATTTATTAGGGGGCAGATGGCAGCCCGTAGCAAGCTTTTTTGCTGGATTCAGGAATGAAATTTCCGGAAAACGGCGCACGGAAAAAAGCGAAGGGAATATGAAGATACAGGCAACCGGGCGCATGATGCGTGCGCTTCTGTTTCTGCTTCCCTTTCCCGTTGTTTTGCGGCAATTAATTTCCGATCATTTTGTAGAAGTCTTCCTCGGAAATGACGGGCACGCCCAGCTTGAGGGCCTTGTCCCGCTTGGAGCCTCCTCCGTTTCCTGCCAGGAGGAAGGAGGTGGATTTGGAGATGGCTCCGGTGGCTTTTCCACCGTGGGAGGCGATAATCTGTTCAAAGTAACCCCGCGGATGGCTGAGCGTTCCTGTAATGACGAAGGTTTTTCCGGACAGGGATCCCGCCGGGATTTCCAGAAAGTTGGCCCGGTAGGACTGGGACTGTGGATTGATGCCCAATCCGTTCAGGACGTCCATGGTATGTTTCCCCGCAGCGGAAGAGAAAAAGCTCCGGAGGGATTTGGCCGCCGCCACGCCGATTTCGGAGCCATAGCTGAATTTGGCCGTGTTTTTACGCAGGTAGCCCGTTGCCAGATAGGGTGCGGTCAGGCGGTCAATTTCCTCCATCAGTTCCTGGTGGCGTTCCTGTACCGTCTCTGCGGAAAGCGCGCCTTCCTTCACCGCCTTTTTGTTTTTGCGGGTGTTGGGGTTGGTTTTTGCGGCATGTTCCACCAGTTCATCCAGGCGGACGATGTCCCGGAGGTAGGGAGAATCCGCCACATGCTTCAGGTCAGGATGCGTGTCCGCCAGCGCCTTGGCGACAACTTCCCCCACCAGGGGAATGCCGAAAGCGATGAGCCAGCGCTCCAGAGGAAGCCCTCGCGCGTTTTGCAGGGCGTCCAGCGCTTTCCGGGCATTCTTTTCCCCGTAACGGCGCGGTTCTTCCGACGTGCCCAGGTTCAGGTTGGCGAGCTGGTCCGGCATCAGGGAGAAAAGGTCCAGCGCGGAGGACGCCAATCCGGAGCTTCTCAGCGCTTCCGCCACGGAAGAGCCGATGCTTTCCACATCCAGAGCGGACCGGGAACAGAAATGGGTGATGCCCGTGACGGCCTGTGCGGGGCAGGTGAAGTTGGTGCAACGCCAGGCTACTTTCCCTTCTTCCTTCATGATGGGGTTGCCGCAGGCGGGGCACAGCCCTTTCGTGGCTTCCAGGATGCTGTAGGGCCTGGCGTCCTGCGGGCGTTTGGAAAGGTTCACTTTCAGAACGGCCGGGATGATTTCCCCCGCCTTTTCCACCAGCACCGTATCGCCTATGCGAACGTCCTTCCGGTCGATTTCATCCTGGTTGTGCAGGGTGGACCGCGCTACCGTAGAACCGGACAGCAGCACAGGCTGCAATTCCGCCACAGGCGTCAGCACCCCGGTGCGTCCTACCTGCACGACAATATTCAGCAGGGTGGTTTCCTTCTGTTCCGGGGGGAATTTATACGCCGCCGCCCAGCGGGGCGCGCGAGCCGTAGCTCCCAGCGCTTCCCGCGTAGCCGTGGAGCTGATTTTAATCACGGCGCCGTCCGTGCCGTAGGGGAGCGTATGGCGGAGCCTGTCAATATCCCGCACGGCCTGGCGGGTGGATTCCAGGCTGTCCGTGTAATACACCGGCTCATTGCAGGGGATGCCGCAACGGCGGAGCATGTTCCAGAAGTCTTTTGCGTCCCTGAGTTCCGGGCCTTCATACGCGCCCAATCCGTGGGCCAGGAAGGCCAGAGGCCGGGCGGCCACCTGCCGGGGGTCCAGTTGCTTGAGGGTTCCGGCGGTAGCGTTGCGCGGGTTGGCGAATGCGGGGAGCCCGTCGGCGTCTCGTTCTTCGTTCAGTTTGGCAAAGGCTTCATTGGGCATGAAGACTTCCCCGCGCACTTCCAGCACGGGCGGCGCGCCGGGAGGGAGGGTGAGGGGGACGCTGCGGATGGTGCGGATGTTGGCCGTTACGTCGTCCCCCACGTCTCCGTCTCCGCGCGTGGCCGCATAAGCCAGCTTCCCGTTGCGGTACATGATGGAAAGGGCCACTCCGTCAATCTTGGGCTCCACGGAGACGGGCACGTTCTCCGTTTGCAGCGCCCTGGACAGCTTATGGTAGAATTCCGCCAGTTCTTCATCCGGTACGGGGGCGTCCCGTTGCTCAAAAATGTCGTCAATAGACAACATGGGCACCGCATGTCTGATCTGGTTGAAGCCCTGGAGAGGGGCACCGCCTACGCGGCGCGTGGGGGAGTCCGGATCCGCCAGTTCAGGATGGGCTTTTTCCAATTTTTCCAGCTCCAGGAACAGGGCGTCATATTCCGCGTCGGAAATCTCCGGTTCCGCCTGTTCGTAATACAGACGGTTGTGGCGGCGCAGTTCGGAACGCAAATAGCCTATGCGGCGGTGAGCGGGGTCCTCCGCGTTTCCGGGTTGGTCGGTGCCGGCATTTTCCCGCGCCTCCCCGGCCCGGGGTGCCGTTTCATTTGTAGCCTGCTGTGAAGGCTGTTTGCCGGCTGCCAGGGAAAAAAGGTCTTCCTCCATAGGAAAAATGAGTGGGAACAATGGCTATTTGCTCAGTTTGATGACGGAACAGGGTGTTTTGGAGTGTTCATGAGCCTTGAACAGAACCGTTCCGTTGACAACGGGAAGGACGGTGTTGTCCCCCAAAAGCAATGCTTTGGAATAGCCGGCGGGCAGGGTGACGGCCGTTCCCCCGTCATCTTCATAACCGGTGGCGTCCAGCGGCTGCATGCGGGCGTGTTCCGCGCCCGCCGTCAGTTCTTTCATGGTTCCTTCGCTGGGCGGCTGGGCCGCTCCCTTGTCCGGCGGCGGAATCAGGAAGACGAAGATATCCCCCTGCCGATTGATGGAGGCTGGCTGGTCCAGCTGCATGAATGCCCGTGTGCCGTACACGGCTTCACCGTTGATGTTGAGCCACCGGCCTACGCCGCGCATGGTGGCGGCCACTTTTTCCGGAATGGTGCCGTCCGCCATGGGATTGACGTTCAGCAGAAGATTGCCTCCCTTGGTAACGCATTCCACCAGTTTTTCAATGATGGTTTCCGGGGACTTGATGTTGGTGTCGTAGCGGTTGTAGCCCCATTTGTCGCTCACCGTCATGCAGGATTCCCAGTCCACGCCGGGATATCCGCGCCGGGGGATGAAGCGTTCCGGGGTAATATAGTCCCCGCAGCGCAGGTCCAGCGTTCCGGCCTGGTTCTTATTCAGGCCGGAATAGGCGTACAGGCGGTTGTTCATGATGACGCCGGGATTGATGGAGCGCACCATGTCCATCAGTTCCGGCGCTTTCCAGCCTTTGGCCCCTTCCATGGCTCCCTGGGAGTAGTCCCACCACATGATGTCGATGGGCGCGTAACGGGTCATCAGCTCCCGGACCTGGGCGTGCAGGTATTTCTGGTAGGCGGCGTGGTCGCGGGGAATGTTTTTCCTGTTAAGCATGGCCGCCTGCCCCGCAGGGTAGCAGAGGTCCGGGCAGATGGTGTTGTCATAGGACGGGTGATGCCAGTCAATGACGGAGTGGTAGAGGCCCACTTTCAGGCCGCGCCTGCGGCAGGAGTCCACATATTCGCGGATGATGTCCCTGTTCACGGCGCTTTTGGCGTCGTAATCCGTCAAGGCGCTGTCAAACAGGCAGAAGCCTTCATGGTGCTTGCTGGTAAGCACTATATATTGGCACCCCGCATCCCGGGCGAGCTGGGCCCATTCTTCCGTCATGCCTTCCCTGGGCTTGAACAGGGGCAGGGCTTCCGCGGCGTAGGTATCCGTATCCACTTCCACGTTTTTTTGAATCCATTCGGAACCTCCGGGCCTGCCTTTCCATTCCCCGGCCAGTCCGGAATACAGGCCGTAATGGATGAACATGCCGAATTTGGCGTCCCTCCACCATTCCATGCGCCGGTTGCGTTCCTCCGCCGTTTCCCTGACAGCGGCATGGTTGGCGTCCGCGGGGAGGGGGAGGCCGGGCGCTGCTGCCGAAAATTCCGCGGGAACGGTGGCCGGGGAGCCCTGCTTCATTCCTCCGTCGCGCAGCCGGGCCGCGAACTGTTCGTCCAGAGCCAGCGCGGGCTGTCCGTTTTCCGTAATGATTTTAGTGGCGGACTGCTGGGCCGGGGCGGGAAGTCCCAGAGTGACAGCCAGGGCGGCAATCGTGGCTATGTTCATGGTTGTTCAGGATGGTGTGAGGCTGGGGGGAAGGCTGGGGGGAAGG
>ULRK01043442.1_pt1 | contig 37962 bp, 31 predicted proteins | sample 1955341 | NCBI WGS metagenome assembly ULRK01 (sample SAMEA4835680, study PRJEB28245) | human gut metagenome | biome: gut microbiome; material: fecal sample | place: Denmark | collected 2008
GAGGACTGACAGGAAGGAGTAGATACAAAGGGCGAGCGTGTTGCGCTTTTTCGAGAAGATGATACCTGCGAAAAAGCCAAGAAGCCCCATTGCAAACATCTGCCACGGCGTCCACATACCCTGACCGAACAGCATATTCGATACAAGCATAGACACTGCGCCGACAAGAAAGCCTGCCTGCGCACCGAGCGCCGTTCCGCTTATGATAACGATTGCGGCAACGGGCTTGAACTGCGGAAACATAAAGAAAAGCTCCCTTCCTGCGACAGCCGCCGCAGAAAGCACGGCAAGCACCGCAATATCCTTTGCGGACGGCTTCTTTTTTTCGAAGCTGATAAAGAAAGCGGCAAGGCACTCGACAAGCACAGCAAGAATTATCAGCAGATGCTTTCTTGTGCCGTTAGGGACAAAAAGTGTGCCGAGTATCACTGTGAAAGGAATAAGAACGGCGGTTATAACGCCTGCGACAATATCGGACGGAGTTACTTTTTTTGCGGTTACGGGCGGTTTTGCCATTGTGTTTTTCGGGGCAACGCCGATTATAAGCATAATCATAGGAACGCACAGCAACGCATATTGCAGCCAGAACGGCTCTGAGGGTATCTCAAAAGGGAATATGCCGGTACCGGCTAAAAGCATAAAAGCAAATCCGACACTGCCGAGCGAAAGCATTACCTTTCGGAAAACCGAGAGCTTTTTGCGTTTTTTGCGTTGCGGTACTGCTATGTCGGGCTTATCGCCTTTTATGCCGTGAAAACGTCCGGAGAGATCGCCGTAGTTTTCAGCCCTTCCTCCGAGAGAAGCTATAAGCCCTGCGACAGTGTAAACATTATCGCATACGTTTTTGGCAATTTTCGCACTGTCTGTTGTGAAGAATGAGGAATCAGCGAAGAACTGTGACGGCGGCAGAGATACGCTTATTTCACCGTCAAAAAGCAGGGCGCATATATCCGCTGTTTCGGCACAGAAATCCATATCGTGACTGACGATTACTATCGTTTTCCCGTCTGCTTTAAGCTGTTTCAATAATGCCGAGAACATCTGCTTATATACTGCGTCCGCCGCCTTGGTCGGCTCATCAAGAAGAAGTATATCCGCACCGTAGGAAACGAGCTTTGCGAGCGCCGCCTTCTGCCGTTCACCGCCGGATAAGTCAAACGGGTGACGTGACAGCAGGTGCGTAAGATTAAATGCGGAGGCTATCTCGTCGGCATTATCGGCAAATTCTTCTCTGAGCGTTTCCTTATTGAAAAGCAGGGTAGGGTCCTGCGGAAGAAAACCTATCTTTCCGCCGTTTATCGTTATTTTTCCGCCGTTTTGCTTGAGCGTACCGCAGATAAGGCTGAGCAGGGTCGATTTTCCTGCGCCGTTGCCGCCCACTATTGCGGTTATGCTCCCTTGCTTTATGTCAAGCGAAAGGTTTCTTATAATATCTCTTTTGCTGTTCTTATAGCCGAAAGACAGATTTTTAACGGATATACAGCTTTCTTCCGACAGTGTATCGTCTGCGGCGGCAGGTGATATGAGCCTGTGATTTTCGCCGTAGGACGTATACCAGTCTTTTGCGCACGGCACATCAAGCAAGGGCAGTGCGTTGCCTACGGAAGTGCTTGCTCTTACTCCTGCCGGCATTTCAAAAAGCATAGGGTGATTATTTTCTGACAGATGCTCTGTAAGAGAGCTTGCATCGCCGTCATGGCATACCTTGCCGTTGTCGAGCATAACCACACGCTTTGCAACGGATAAAAGACCGCCGAGCTGATGCTCCGCAACAATCACGGTCGTACCAAGCTCCTTGTTTATTCTCACAAGCAGTGAAATAAACTGCGTGGATGCGATAGGGTCAAGCTGTGACAGCGGCTCGTCAAGGAGCAGTACATCGGGGTTCATAGCCATTACCGACGCTAAGTTAATCATCTGCTTCTGACCGCCCGAGAGCTTGTCGCAGTCGCAGTACAGCAAGTCCTCTATGCCGAAGAACAAAGCGGTCTGGGAAACCTGCGAGCGTATTTCGTTTTGTGAAAGTCCTATGCTTTCCGCACCGAAGGCAAGCTCGTGCCAAACCTTGTCGCAGACGATCTGCTCGTCGGTAAACTGCGTGACAAAACCGGCAAAATGACCGCTGAAAGAAATTTTTCCTTTTTGCGTTCCTGCGTCGGCGGGCGCTTTCATAAGATTTAAAAGGGTGGATTTTCCGCTTCCCGAGCTGCCGCAGAGTATTACGAATTCTCCTTTGTTTATTTTAAGCGAAATATCGGAGAGTGCGTTCATATCCGAGCCGGGATAGGAATATGACAGATTTGAAATATTATAAAGCTCCATTTCTTTCCCTCCGTTTAAAACGTGAATAAAGCTCGGCTGCAACAGGCGTCGCACAGAGTATGAGCCAGAAAACATCCGCAGAAATATCGAAAGCTGTCATCGGCAGGATAAATTCAGGATAGTAGAGATAATAGGCTTTACCGCTTGCAAAAAGAATAATAATTGCGGTTGTGCATATCACGGTCACCGACATTATGACAAAGTCGGACGGCGCAAATCTGAATATGCTGTAGGCTGTACGTTTTGCCGTACCGTAACCTCTGTATTTCATAGATCGGGCGGTATATGCACTATGCTCAAGGGTATCCGTTACCGCAACGGAGAGAACGTGAACACCGCTTCTGATACGGCTTCTAAAGTTGCCCTCGTATATATCGTTCCCAACAAAACGCTGAGCCGCCGCCGCTTGCTTTGCCCGTCTTGCAAACATAGGCACTGAACGCAGTGTCATTGATAACAGCAAAGCGAGTGACGGCAGTGCTTTTCCGAGAAGATATACCGTTTTGTCGTTTGTCATACACTTGTTAAGTCCGATAAACCACATAACGAGCGATATTGTCATAGCGCCTGTAAACAGCGAAAAAATAAGCGTTTCAAGTGTGATACTGTTGCCGCTGGGCAACTTTGCAAGCTCGGTTATGCCTCTGTTTGAAAACAGAAGATTTATAACCGCCGCAAGCAGTGCCATAGGGAGCATTACAAAAAGCGTTCTTGCGGCGGTTTTTCCGTTCAGTAAAAAAGCTAAAACGGCAGAGCAGACAAGAGCCTCAGCCATAAAGACGGGGCTTTGTACTATTGCAGTTATCAGTATCACCGACAGAAAATACATTGCCGCTGTTACAGGGTGTGATCTTTCCATTGTTGCTCCTTAGTTTTGAAGGTCGTAGCCAAGCTCGCAGGTATAGCGGAACGCTATTTTATCGTTGTTTGCGGGCTTGTAAGATGAACAGCCGTAGTTCGGGAAAACGCCGTTTACACTGTACATCCAGCCTGAGCCTTGTCCGCAGTCGAATTCATAAAGGTTGTTTATACCCTCGACATAGTATGAGCTGAACGCAGGGGTGTAGCTTGCCTCCATCTGAATGCCGTTTTCGTCACAGATACGGCGGAGTATATCGTATACGCTTTCACCGCTGTCGAATCCGACCGTTCCGCTGAATATTACGGCATCGTCGGGAACATACTTTTCAAGTCCTTTTTTCAGTTTATCCTTGTTATTAAGTATGGTTTTGCACTCTATAACGAATGTGCAGGTGTTGTCATATTTCTTTATCGGCTTGTCTGGCTTTGGAGTCGTTGATATTACAGATGAAGCGGTCGATATTGTTGTGACTTTTGAAGATGCCGGACTTGCCGAAGATGTCGGGGCAGATGTTAAAACGGGCTTTTCGGTTGGCTTTGAAATGTCTGCGGCAGTAGATGATGTTGATGCGACAGAGGTTATTGTCGTTGTTTCCGGCTTTTCGCTTTTAGGTAAGGTTTGTGAAGAAGTGTCCGTAACGGTTGTTGCGGGCGTTGTCTGAGAATTGCCGTCTGTTTGAAAAGCCGTTGTTGCGACAAGGCTTTCTACGGTTGTAAACGATGATGTTTCGGGGGGAACGTATGATATACCGCTGTTTTCGGCGGCATCTTTTCCCACAACGGCGGAAACTACCGCAATTATCACCACAACGACAAGAGCCAGCCCAAGACCGAGTATATATTTGTATTTATCAAAAATAGCTTTCATTTTTTCTCCGTGAAATATCGGTTATGTAAAAATTGTTCCGCACCTATTTTATCATAAAAACAGGTACGGAACAAGCATTTACATAATAGTTTTACTTATTTGCGCTTTTTCTTCGAAATAAGCATAACTGCGCCTGAGATGAGAACTGCCATACCGCCTGTTACAAGTACGCCTGTACCGGGATTTATGGGATCGTTTTTATCTTCGGGCTTGCCTGAGCATTCGCCGGGCTTTACAGAATCGCCGGGCTGTGCGGGCGTATCGGGATTTTCGGGTTCTGTCGGCTCAGCCTTCGCAGACATTTTGTAAAGTGAAGAGCCGTCCTTTGAAAGCTCATAAGCTGTAAGAGCGAGCGCCGCCTGTTCGGTAGCCATATAGTTTTCTTCGCCGCCGAGTGTGTGGCTGTAGCCGTTTTCTGTAGCGTAGCTTTCAAGTGCGTCGATAAGCGTGATGCCGTCAACGATGAATCTTGAATCTGTAAGCGGATCGATGCCGAGAGCGGCAAGAGCGATAATTACCTGCGAGGTGCTTTCACTGCCGTTTGCATATCTTGCGTTCTCGTCAAGAGATTCTGCAAGGAACTCAAGACCGCTGTCTATAGCCGCATTTACCTTCTCGTCAGCCGCATAGGGAGCGAGTGCCTGTATAGCCATAGCCGTAAGGTCAACGTCTGCGGTATCGCCGGCGAGCGCCCAGCCCTTGCCCGTCATATTGTCAACAATATAAGCGATAAGCTCATCGTGCGTCTTTGCACTGTAATCTGTAGTATCGAATGCTATAAGTGAGAATATAACCGCATTGATACCCTGCGATGTGATATAGTCCATATCGTCAAGACCGCTCAGCAGGTTATAGCCTGCGATGTCTGCGGAATTCTTTCCGAGCGAGGACAGAGCGATTATAACTCTTGCGTTCTCCGTAGGCTTTCTGTCTGAAAGTCTGTCTGAACCGTTAGCCTTTACTGCTTCACAAAGCTCGCTGTAGTATTTTGCCGCTTTGTCGGCAGAGAGCTTTCCTGATCTTGCAAGCGCTATTACGGACCATTCACCGCCGATAGACTGAACGGGGTAGATATTGTTATCCGCAAGAGTACCGAGAACAGTGCTGAAGTGCTCCTTGCTTTTTGTGCCTGCCTGCTTTATCGTGTCGATAGCGGCAAATCTTTTTATTGCCTTGTCAAGAGTATCCGAATTTGTGATCTTATCTCTTAAACGCTCGGGAACTGCCGAGTAAGCGTCCTTCGCACTGTCGATATTGCCTTTGCTGTCAGCGGTCACCTTGCCGATTGCATCTATTGCCTTTATCACATTGCTTATAACGTCAGCCTCAGCCTTAGCGAGAGCTTCTTCTGCGGCTGTTAAGGTTTCATAGTTTCCTACAAGTGCCTTTGCGTTGTCGCTGAGCTTGTCGTAAGCCGTTCTTGCCGCTGTGATGCCGTCGTAGCTGTCTAGCGTTACATCGCCTATAGCGTCAATAAGTTCTTCAACCTGCTCAGCCGCCTTTACATCATCGGGAACGAGCTTTAAGTAAGCGTATACGGGCTGTTTTTCGCCGTTCTGAACGATTATTCTGACAACCTTTATTTCAGACCGGTCAAGTGCAATTTTAGCCTCTGTGCCGGATGCTACACGCTGATTATTGATATAAATGTTATCATCGTCAGCGCCGGATACGGAAACGTTCACGCTTTCCTCGATACCTGTGCTTATCTCGTAAACACCGTTATCATCGGGAGTGATTTCCTTTATTGTCTTGCCGTTTGCGTCTGTTAAGACTATTTTTCCGGGAAGCGCTGTCGTGCCGACCTCTTGCTCGTTTGCAGTTGTTCTTACAACGTAAGAAACCTCTGTCGATTTCTCGTTGAATACGCCTGCCCAGATGTTGCTTGCCGTCTGTATCTTTATATAGTGAACGCCGTTTTTGAATGTAACGGGGTTGCCGTTTTCATCTACCGCCCACTTTAAGTCGAAACCGTTTGATTCGGCATTTTCGCTGTATGCGTTTACGTTAGTGCCTATCGTGCCGTTCTTGAAGTAGTCAACATAGCCGAACCTTGTCGTGCCTACAAAGGAAGCTGTAGAGCTGTCGCCCTGTATACTGCCCTGAACACTGGGGATAACAACGCCTCTGAGTGTGACAGTATCGCCCTTTGCAAGATCGTTCATATAATAAACGCTGGGTGAAACCCATCTGCCTGTCTGCTTTGAGCCGTCGTTTGAGTTGCCCTGATTGTCTGTCCAGCTTGTTTTACCGTCGGCTGTCTTTTTGTATGTTACTTCGTAATCGGTGATGGTCGTATCTTCGAAATGCTCACTTCCTGCGAGCGCATACCATGTTTTGCCGTCCTCAGAAACATACACCTGTCCGCTTTCAGCCGCACTTCCGCCGCTTACAAAGCTGTTGCCGTAAGCGTAGAAGTCAAGGCCGTAGGGGTTTGAGGGGTCGTCTGTTACGGGGTTTTCATAGTAATATGTGATATAACCGCCGAAGTTACCGAGCGATTTTATAGTGCCTGCGAGCGTCTGCTCGGGGCCTACACCGTAGGAAACGTTGGTGTACTGGCTGTTGACGCAAAGATAATCAACGACCTTGTCGGGTACGTCATACTTGCTTTTCTTTGTAGCCTTGACAGTATAGCTTTCTGAAAGAGTGCCGTCTGTTACCGTTACAGTAGTGTTTGCGCTCTTGGTAACAAGACTGTAAACGCCGTTTTCATCTGCTGTTGCGGCATCGTTGCCTATCTTAACTGTGCAACCGTCGGCAACCTTGAAATATACTGTGGGGAATTCTGCGTCATTTGCTATAACTATATTATAGCTGAGAAGTGACGGGTCGAATGCGGGATACATATCGCCGTGTTCGCTTTTAAGCTCGGTAAAGTGTACGTTATTTATAGAAACGTCAGCCTTTACGAGCTTTATTTTGTAGCTTGTTATCTTGTCTGCGTCATCAAACTTGTCTGTAAGATAATCGCCGTCAGAAACCACATCTATTGATACTGTAACAGTGCCGTCCTTGCCGAAGGAATATGCGGGAGTTGTTTCGCCGCTTTTAAGCTCTGTATATTCGCCGTCAGCCTTTGCTCTGAAATGAACGTTTGCGGTTTTGCCCTTGAGAGTAAGCGCAACTCCGTCGGTGCCTCCCAAAACATAGGCTGTGTAGCTGTGGCATTCTGCGTTTGTGCCGGTCGTATCGGTCACATTGCCGTTTTCGTCATTTCTGAAAACCGTTCCTTCTGCAAAGCCGTTGTACTTTGTCGCATACAGCTCCCTGCCGGCGGGAACAAGCGTGATGCCGCTTGTTCCTGCGATTTCCGCAGTGTAGTCGTAGGGACGTGTTATGTTGAACACATACTGCGTCTTTATGCTTTCATCGTCAATGTAGCAAAGCTCTAAAATCAGCTTAGTCAAGCCGAAAGGAATATTAGAAATGCTGTTGAAGCTGCCGGACTTTATCTCGTTTCTCTGTGCAACTCCGTTTATATCGGTGTATACCGCATAGCACTTCAGCAGGTCCTTGTTGAACTTAGTTCCGCTGTTGATATAGAAAGATGATGTGCTGTAAGACTTTATCTTTACATCATATTCGAGCTTTTCGGGGTCAAAAGCGTCATTGTCCCAGCCGTCAAGCGAGAAAGCCGAAAGTGCAAAGCTGTCAAAACGTGCGGCGGGTCTTGTGCCCTCCTTTATTGTTACCTTATAAGCGCTTGCTGTTGCACCCTCGCCTACCGTAACGGTGATAACATCGCCGTCCTTTATTTCAGTCGGTTTTGTAAGGCTCAGCGTCTTGTCGCCGATCTTGCTTACCGTCTTGAAATTCTTGTTCAGTGCGGTAGGACGGAAATTGATGCTCTTTGTGCCGAAAGGAACAGTAAGAGTATAATTATAGGTCTTTGCACTGAATTCGGGGGAAAGCGTGCCGTAATCGCTGCTTATCGCTTTAAGCGATGTATCTGTACCGCTCCAGTCACTGCCGAGGTCAGCACCCCAGTCCATAGTGTACTGCATACGGATTTCATCGCCGCTTGCGAGCTTGCCGTTAGCAACGGTATAGGCTGTTAAACCCTCGTTTGTAAACCAGTCGTTGAGCGTACCCATCCAGCCGCTCATCGAACCGCCGTCGAACGCCGCAAGGCCTGCAATCTCGCTTATGTAGCCATCATCTGCGCCCTGCTGAGTAAAGCCGGAGCTTTCGATAGCGTCCTTTATGCAGGTCATTGCGCTTGAGGTCTTGTCAAGCGATACCCACTTGTCGACCTTGGTGCCTGTCCACGCAGGAGCGTTACCGCCGCTGACCGCTTCGGTAAACGTTGTGTTTTCTACAATAACACGGACGCTTCCGAGGTCGTCATCGGCAAATACAGTAAAGCTCACCTGCGGTACTGACAGCAGTGCCAGTGAAAGCGCCAGCAGTAAAGCTGTCACTTTTGCTGTAAATTTCTTTACATTTGTCATAGTTTTACCTTCCTTTATTCTTTTTTGCCGTAAGGCTTAACCGTCTAATCTGCGTTTTGCCGCTTTTCTTCTTTGCCTGGAGCGTTCACGCTTTTCACGGCTTTTCTCCTTTGCTGAAACCGCCGGAGGCTCTTTCAGCCCTGCGGCTTCAAGCGCCCTTGTCCACGGCCCCAGCTTCTGCTTGATAAAGCAGACTTCGCTTGGAGTAAAATCGGAGCGTTTGGGCAGAGTGCCAAGCTGTTCATACTTTTCGCAAAGCATAGCGACAGCCTTGCTTAATTTTTCGTCCGCCATAACGTCACCTCCGTAAACAAATACGAAAAACGGCAATAAAAAATGCCTTCACAAAAAAAGTGAAAGCACAACTGATCTTTAAGCACAGCAAACATAAGCCATACGGATATGCCAAAAAAGCATAAAGGTACAGCCTTAGCTGAAGATCGGCTGTACTTCTTCCTCGTCCAAGAGACAATGCCGAAAAATACGGGGGTATTCTGACTTGTGAGCATAGGCTCAGATACAGTAATGACGGTTGCTCCGGATTCTCACCGGATTCCCTATTACCTACCGGGCAAAAGGCCTTTCGTACCGTATTCTCGATATTCGGTTAAGGATAAGTATAGCACATAACGATAAGTAAAGTCAATACAAAACGGGCGTCTGAAAGCGGATTTAAGTTTATTTTTTGGTAGGGGTGATTTTGTATTGACTTTTTGGAAATATATGATATAATGATGGCGAAAATACGATAGGTTTAAGGAGGGAGTATAATGGAATCTAAAACAATTAATAACAAAATTATTGAATCACGTTGCTGTAATCTTACTTTCGGAGAGTGCATTAACTTTATGAGAGTACAGCATGGTATGAAAGACACGGATATTGCTAAGCGTATGGGCATTTCAACTAAACGGTTGGGAGAGCTTTGCGAAAGATTAGAAGATCCTAATAATAAACGGCGACAGGACGCAGTATCGGCCGATGAGAGGCGCACAGCACAACTAAGAAAGATTGTTGATGAGCTTGAGGTTAGAGGCGATCACAGATACAGCTACACATCTGAGCCTGATGTTTTCGACGAGAAAGCCGATCCAAACGAATTAACTTACATTCGTATTGACGATGATGATTTTTATGACCTGACAAAACAGATTATAGAGAAGTTTGAACTCGACTTGATGTATAGTCAGGAGAAGCTGGGGGAATGCCTATATATAAAACAGTGCACTTACAATAAAAAATATGTTAATAAAACCGATCTGAAGATTTCAAAATACACAACTGAGCAACAGTACGGTATACTCAGAAACCTGCTTAATCTTATAGGTTATCGTGATATGGCAAGCATGAACTATGTCTACAGAAATCCCGCAGGCTTTGCAGATTGCATTTACCTTCTTGTTAACACCTGGGACTCACTGCAAAATATAGAGAAAGTCAAATACAGAGATATTATATGCAGCCGGAGCGCTTGCAAGGAAACCGAACACATTATAGATCTTTTTGATATATATAATGTAACGGACGTTCAAAGAGATGAGATTTTCCGCTTCCTTGTAAGACTTATGGACAGAGGAATAGGAAACAGCAAAATCGGTGATGAGTATGTAAAGGCTTATGCACAGTGCGACTGCGGAAAAGCAATATCGGCGCTTAATGATTATTTTGCAAAAAGAAGAAATACTGCAATCGGCGATGAAGAACTTGCTGATTTTCTGTCCGCTGAAATGCTGAACAGCAACTGTACAGATCGTTCAGATCTTACTGCAACGTTATTTTATCTCATCAGCGAGATCAGCAAAAGTGAGTATAGTAATTTCCTTGAGAAATTCATAAATGATTCGGGAATGAGACAGCTTACAATAGTTATAGTCTTCGAAATGTGCGGTTATATGCGCCGTCGCAAAAAAATATGGCTGACCTACAAGAACGGGGCTTTTTATCGGATCAAAACGGCAGATATTTTTGAGCATAGCACTGAGGTATTCGAAACTCCGTTATACAATATCGCAAACGCTGTCAATGAGAAAGAAAAGCTCAGTGAAACTCAGAAACAAATATATAATGATGCAGTAGAACGGTTCATGAAAATGAATCCGGCAAAGCAAAATGTCGTTCTCGAACATATAAAAGCATTTGTTCCGTCAGCTTTTACAATCTGCGATTTATCATATATGGATTGCTACCGTACTATTCGAAGTAATGAATACGATTCAGCAAAAAGAGTAATCGATAAATTGATAAAAAGCGTACATCTCAATACCACTGAGTCTTATTTTCCTATGATAGCCGATTGCATAAAAATGTCCGAAAAAACAGAGGCTGTGCAGAATATCAGCGATAAAGGAAAAACCGTTAACAAGCAGATAAGCAATGCTAAGCGGTATGAGCTTTATGCGAAAGCTTATGCGCTTGTAGGCATAAATCTTACCGGTACCGTTGAGGAAAAGCTGAAATTTACAGCGGAAGAATGGAAGGTCTGGGCATTGTATGAGTGCTGCATCAGATCAGGACAGGAGGAACTTCTCAAAGCGGTCAAGAAGATAGCGGCAAAGGTCATTCGTGATAATCAGAGAGAGGAAGAAAAGCAGGAGAACGCAAAACAAACCAGGAAAAAACATAGCAAAGAGAAAAATATTGAATAAGTGAATACAGTATGCATACAGACCGCATCGGCAATCCGATGCGGTCTTTCAGTTTGTCAATAAGCCGTATCGTGTTTCCTGTGCAGTTTGTTTTATGTCGGAATAAAAAAATTATTCCGAAATGGTAATTAATACGGAGAGTAAGGTGTGCTATAATCAGCTTGTAAGCAAAAAACGTATCATCAAAAGGAGGTTCATATGGAACTTACATTATCATTTAACAAAAGAATGGTTTGCGGTAAATGCGGCAGGAAACTGAACGAGGACGCTGTTATCTATTACAGCGATAAGAGCTGTGACGTTTATTGCTGTCAATGCGGCGAAGGAAAATACACACATATTGCGGGTAGAAGGGTGATAAAGTACGTCCGTACACCTGACGGGTTTCATCCGGCATTAACGCCCGAAGCGCTTGACACGCTCGAAAATGATATATATTACGCAAAGCCGTTTGGCGAAACCGAAGAAAAACTTATTTACCGGTCAAGCGGATTGTGCAAAATAGACTCCAACAAATCCCTCGATGAAACAATAATCGAATGCACAGATTACAAGGCGCTTATATTGTTTTCTGCCAATGATTGTTTTTCTTTGTATGATGATGATAGCGACGAATACAACCTTGAATGTCATTTAGCGACGTGGATGTATAAGCTGTCGGACGACGGAAAGCAATCGCTACTTGTCGATGATAGTGACTGCGTGGTTGGAATAATTTCGACGAAATGCGTGCCGGCAAACCGTGACGGCTTAGCGGCTGATATGTCGCTTTACAGACTTGTTGACGATTCTTACGAAACAGGGGACCCACCGCCACAGTGCAAAGCGAAAGAACAGACCTGCACTGCGCCTGCTGATGCGGAAAGCATATTACTGAGAGAAACATTAAACGATGATTTTGCAAGGGAAATGCTTAACTATGTTCTCGGCAGGATAAAAGGTCAGGACAATGAGGTACGCAGGGCGGTATACATTGTATATGAGTATCTTAAGTCAATCGCAAGCGGCAAGCCTATGCACTCTGTCAGCTGGATCATCACAGCACCGAGCGGTTCGGGAAAAACGGAATTCTACCGGTCGATAAGAGACTTTTTCAAAGAGAAAAAAATACCTGTTCCTGTGATACAGTATGATATGAGCAGGATAACGGAAACCGGCTTTAAGGGTGCGGAATCGTCAGAGATTCTTAAGCTCGCTTATAATGTAAACGGAACGAGCGGCTATGCGATCTTTTTCCTTGATGAAGCGGACAAACGTTTTATCCCCTCATATTCAAGTAACGGCCAGGATATGAACAGGGCAGTGCAGGCGGAACTGCTCACTATGGTCGAAGGTACGATCCGCAGTATTGACGAAAATGAGCCGTCAACGACCTTTGATACCAATAAGACGATGTTTGTGTTCATGGGTGCTTTTCAGGACCTTCGTGAAAGAAAGGCTGTAAGGACGGCAGTTCGTAGCACGCCGATCGGTTTTACGGGCGGCTCTGAAAACGCTGCTTCTGAGTCGGGGCAGTATGTTGATCATTTTTATTCCGATCTGTTCATTGAAGATATGATAGAGTACGGGATGCTGGAGGAGCTTGCGGGAAGAATCACCAGAGTTGTGAACTTTCATCTGATAGAAGAAAGCGAAATGCGTAAGCTGATAAAACTGAAGGCAGAAGAAATATCTAAAGAAGCCGGCGTGATAACCGAATTTTCAAGGAATGCTTATGACGAGCTTTTCGAACAAGCGTATACTAATCTCGGCGTACGCAGACCGATGAATATCATACGGGGCTGTATACAGGACGCACTTGCCAAAATCGTGTTTGATAAAAGCTCCGCTGAGAACGATGAATATATTATTCGTATTGATTCTGTTTATGAACAGCCGAAGATAAAGCGTTCGTCCGGGCGGAAGATACCGTCGGTAAAACCCTGTGCAAAGATAAGCGCGGACGGATGGGCTAAAAATACGAACGGGGTGAAAGTACATAAGCCATAAAGTTATCCACTTGCAAAGAAGATAAAACACAAGAAAACGGAAATATCGGAGGTAATTTATGAAAAGAAATGATTTTTACGAAGAATACGACTTTGACAGTCACGAGAACAAGGTAAGAATAGCGGCGGTAATCGGCACACTTGTTGTGACTGTTGTGTTCGGTGTGGGGGCGTTTATAATCTTCACAACAGGTGCGAAAGATTGGGACAGCGGCATTCTGAATCTGCTCGGCAACCTTGCTTTTTTCTTATTGCTCGGCTTGTCTTTTGCCTGTTACATACCCGGTTTTATGCACGTTTCGTCACTGATCAGAAAAACCCGCATTATAGGCTTGATATGGATATTTATAGCAGGTGTCTGCGGATTTATTTTCCTTATCATAGATATTGTGAAGTTATGTCTCAGAAAGCCGCTGTTCTTCCGCTGGGAGCTGTAATAAGACGGATATAATAAAAACGAGGTGCGTTGGCACCTCGTTTCAGTTTGTAGAAAAAGTCTGTATTTATAAAAATAGAGCAAATTCTCTATCCCTATCCCCAAACCCCTTCCCCTCGGGAAGGGGCTGAGTGTGGGGCTGCCGCCCTCACCCCGCTTGGGGCTACGCCCCAAACCCCATTTTCAAAAATTATATAGGTTTATCGACAGTCTGAAACGAGGTGCGTTTGCACCTCGTTTTGCTATATCATATCATCTATCTTATCAGAACGCAATTCTGTCCTCGATGTACTTCTTTACATCTGCGATAGGCATTCTTTCCTGCTTCATAGAGTCACGCTCACGGACTGTTACGCAACCGTCCTCAACGCTGTCAAAGTCGTATGTGATGCAGAAGGGAGTACCGATCTCGTCCTGTCTTCTGTATCTCTTACCGATAGCGCCTGCATCGTCATAATCAACGCAGAAGTACTTTGACAGCTCGTCTGCGATCTCGCCTGCCTTGTCGGCGAGCTTCTTTGACAGGGGCAGAACTGCCGCCTTGACAGGAGCTAAGTAGGGGTGGAAGTGCATAACGTTTCTTGTTGTGCCGTCTTCAAGCTGTTCTTCGTCATAAGCCTCAGTTATAACTGCAAGGAACAGACGCTCAACACCGAGCGAAGGCTCGATAACATAAGGAACGTACTTCTCATTTGTTTCGGGATCGAAATATTCCATCTTCTGACCGCTTGTCTTGATGTGCTGTGTAAGGTCGTAGTCGGTTCTGTCTGCAACGCCCCAAAGCTCGCCCCAGCCGAACGGGAACAGATATTCGAAGTCGGTTGTAGCCTTCGAGTAGAAGCAAAGTTCTTCCTGATCGTGATCACGCAGTCTTAAGTTTTCTTCGTTTATGCCGAGGGACAGGAGCCACTTTTTGCAGTAGTCCTTCCAGAAGTAGAACCAGTCAAGGTCTGTGCCGGGCTTGCAGAAGAATTCAAGCTCCATCTGCTCAAATTCTCTTACACGGAAGATGAAGTTGCCGGGAGTAATCTCGTTTCTGAATGACTTACCTACCTGTGCAACACCGAAGGGTACTTTTTTACGGGTAGTACGCTGGATATTCATAAAGTTTACGAAGATACCCTGCGCTGTTTCGGGACGGAGGTAAAGCTCGCTCTTCGAGTCCTCTGTAACACCCTGGAATGTCTTGAACATAAGGTTGAACTGTCTTATGTCTGTGAAATCAGCCTTGCCGCAGTTGGGGCAGGTGATGCCTTTTTCACGGATATAATCCATCATCTGCTCGTTTGACCAGCCTGCACAGTTTGTGCCGTCAAAGTCCTCGATAAGATTATCCGCTCTGTGACGTGTCTTACAAGCCTTGCAATCCATAAGGGGATCGGAAAATCCGCCGATATGACCCGATGCTACCCATGTCTGAGGGTTCATGAGGATAGCGCTGTCAAGACCTACGTTGTACTTGCACTCCTGTATGAATTTTTTACGCCATGCGGACTTGATATTGTTCTTCAGCTCAACGCCGAGAGGTCCGAAATCCCATGTATTTGCAAGTCCTCCGTATATCTCACTGCCGGGATATATAAAGCCTCTGCCCTTACAAAGAGCGACCAGCTTATCCATGGTTTTTTCTGTGTTTTTCATGTGCGAAATTTCCTTTCATGTTTTGCATTTAAAAGCAGTGCACGGCGTATCATTTTTAATTGCAAATTAACTATGGGTGCACGCTTTGATGGCTCTGCATCGTGCAGAGCCTTTGGGCGTGCAGCCTCGGCGTCCGTGCCGAGGAGAGATGGGGGCTACCGCCCCTCATCCCTGTCGGGGGCTACGCCCCTGCGACCCCATAAGGGTTTTGAACAACAAAATGATCGTCGTGCTTATCTGCCATATAATTGAATACGGTTAAAATACCGTTTTAATACGATGAACTTTTAATCCCGACCGTTTCGCTGTACAGAAAGGTCGGAACTTACAGCACCTTACAGCTTTTCGATCCAGCCCATTTCATCGGGGAGCTTGCCGTACTGCATACCTGTCATTGTATCGTAAAGACGCTGAGAGATAGGTCCTATCTTGTTGTCGTTGATAAGCATAACCTTATCGCCCCATTTTAAGTGACCTACAGGTGAGATAACAGCGGCTGTACCTGTACCGAATACTTCATTCAGCTTGCCTGCATCGTAAGCGTCTGCGATTTCCTGTATTGTGATTCTCTTTTCGCTTACCTTAAGGCCCCACTTCTTGCACAGCTCTATAGATGACTTTCTTGTGATACCCGAAAGGATAGAGCCCTGAAGTGCGGGAGTAACAACCTCGCCGTCAATTACGAAGAAGATGTTCATAGCGCCTACTTCTTCAATGTACTTACGCTCAACGCCGTCAAGCCACAGTACCTGCGAGTAGTTCTGCTTGTGAGCCTCGTCCTGACCGATGAGCGATGCGGCGTAGTTACCGCCTGTCTTTGTAAAGCCCATACCGCCTCTTACTGCACGGACATAGTTTGTTTCAACATAGATATTAACGGGATCAAGACCCGAAGCGTAATATGCACCTGAGGGTGACATGATTATCATAAAGTAATACTTGTCGCCGGGACGAACGCCGAGGAACGGGTCAGCGGCAAATATGAACGGACGTATGTAGAGCGAAGCACCGTCTGTATGAGGTACCCAGTCCGCATCTATTTTTACAAGCTCATGGAGAGCCTGTAAGCAATCGTCAACGTTTAACTGAGGGATAACAAGACGCTCAGCGGAGATGTTCATTCTCTTGAAGTTTTCTTCCGGACGGAAGAACTGAATGCTGCCGTCGGGGGTTCTGTATGCCTTCATACCCTCGAAGATTTCCTGTCCGTAGTGAAGAACCATAGCGGCAGGTGAAATAGAAATATCCCCGTAGGGAACTATTCTTGCGTCATGCCAGCCCTTGCCCGTGTCATATTCCATAACGAACATATGATCGGTAAAGATGTGACCGAAACCGAGCTTTGTTTCGTCAACGGGCTTTGCCTTAGGTGTTTTAGTTTTCTCAATTTTGATTTCCATTGTAAAAACATTCCTTCCTGAAAGCGATTTTCTCGCCGTAATTTCCGCCATAGCGGCAGCTCGTCTGCCTTATGCAAGCGAAATACCGTTTCCTTTCAGCATCTGTCCGATGAAAACACAGGAAAATTATGTATGCTTGCAGTACCGACTGATTGTACAAAGAAAATTATAGCACTATTCTTGCAAAAGTTCAATATCTTTTTCGCATTATTTGAATTTTTTGAGCGGATTTCTTTCATCGAAAGTCCGTGCGTATATTATTATGCAAATAAATCGGTCCGATGCCTGTTGAATGGCATCGGACCGATCGCAATATTTCAGGTTACTGCTTGTTTGACATTTCGTAGGATTCGATCATCTTCTTGACCATCTGACCGCCGATTGAACCTGCCTGCTTTGAAGTAAGGTCACCGTTGTAACCGTTATCCTTAAGGGGTACGCCTACTTCGCTTGCAGCCTGCATCTTGATGCTGTTTAATGCTGCCTTGTTCTTTTTATTGGTACTAGCCATTGTTGTTTTCCTCCGTATTTGTTATGCAGGTCCTTTTGACCTTGCAACATTATTATGTTCGGAGAAATTTTAAATATAAGATGAAATTTTTGGTGAAAAATCAGAACACGGGAAATACGGCAAACTGTTCTGATTTTGCAAATGACATTGCAATCAGAATTGATCTGTGTTAAAATAAATTAACATATTTTTACGGAGGGATCGCTATGCCTACAGAACTAGACACCATGAAGCACGCCAAGGAATACATAGACAAGCTCGCAAACGGAATAGATCCTTTTACCGACAAGCCTGTGCCGGACGGCGATATTATCAATAACGTCAAGCTGTCACAATGCTTTTTCTACATTTCGGGGATACTTGAAAAGGTTATCGAAAACGGCGGAGAGGTGGCAAAGCCGCAAGCCACCGAATCCGTAAGGCCGCATAAGCGTGGCAGTGTGGTAATAACCGATGAAGCAAGAGCAAGGTTCAAGTGCTTTATAAATGAAGTATCACTGTCAACCTTTACCGATATGATAAACAAGCATATTGACAGCGATGTTTCCGTAAAGCTGAAAGGCTCTGCGATTGCCGACTGGCTGACCGTGATAGGTATGCTGTCCGAGGAACGCCTGCCTAACGGCAAACTCAAAAGAGTGCCGACCGAAAATGGCATTTCTGAAGGTATACGGCTTAACGAATATTTCACTCCGGGCGGTTTTCCGAGATACGCAATAATGCTCAGCCCTGCGGCACAGCAGTTTGTGCTTGACAACATAGACGCAATAGCGGAAATGAACGGCTTGCCGAGAGAAAAACGTAACAGACTGCCGTTTGAGGTCACAGACGAAATGCGTCAGAAACTTACATCGACGGAGAAATTCGTTACGGCAACAGATATAACGCAGAATATCAATTCTTATGTCGATGAAGAAAAGTCTGGCACGCTTAAAACAGGCTCTGTATCAAAATGGCTCGAAGAACAAGGCATACTTGAAAACACCGAGCTTCCGAGCGGCAGAAAAACCAGACTGCCTACCGAGCTGGGCGTGAAGCTCGGAATAGAAACAAGGCAACGCACATCACAGCGTGGCGAAGAGTATACGGCGGTTGTCTATTCAAAGCAGGCGCGCCAGTTCAAACGTTCTCAAGGGATGACGCCACTGGAATTCAGACGTAAAGACGGCGACGGAGTCGGAACGGTTGAGTAATTTGCATAAAGACGAAATCTAAAAATTTACATGAAAATTTATATAAAACACTTGTGTTTTTGCAACACACGTATTATAATAAAAACAAAGGAGGGAACGAGATGAAAGCGAGTATCCGACAGATCAGTGAAATGACCGGATTTTCTCCGGCAACTGTATCCAACGCGCTTAACAATAAACGCGGCGTCAACCATGAAACCGCCGCAAAGATTCTCGAAGCCGCCCATGCCTGCGGATATTTATCCGAAGGCGGAAATATCCACAGCATTCGTTTCGTCATTTATAAAGACAGCGGACAGGTCGTTTCCGATACGCCTTTTTTCTCCGCCCTGATCGAAGGAGTCGAGATGGAAAGCCGGGTCGGGAATTTTGAAACGGTGATCTGGAACCTGAACCGGTCTGCGCCGGATTATGACGAACGCTTAAAACAGCTTCTGACCGATCCGACAAGCGGTATCCTGCTTCTGGCAACCGAGTTGGATGAAGAAGAAGCCGCTAAGTTCAAAAGCGCGCTGGCACCGGTCGTTGTACTGGATAACTGGTTTGAAAACTCCTCTTTCAACTCTGTCCTGATCAGCAACACCGATTCGACCTATGCCGCAGCTGAGTATCTGATCGCAAATGGTCATAAGGAGATCGGATACCTGAAAAGCAACATTAACATCAAAAACTTCTTCTACCGCCAGGAAGGATATGAACGGGCGCTTAAAGCACATGGACTTGAGATCCCGGAAAACGGGCTGATTTCTCTGCCTCCGACGATGGACGGGGCAAGAGTACAGATGAACCGTTTGCTTTCCGCCGGGATCAGGCTTCCCGAAGCACTCCTAGCCGATAACGATATCATTGCTCTGGGCGCGATGAAGGCCATGCAGGATCACGGGATCCGGATCCCTGAGGACGTATCGATCATCGGGTTTGATGATCTTCCGTTTTGCAGCATCACGACCCCCGGCCTGACCACCATTCATGTTTATAAACAGGAAATGGGACGCACAGCCGTCCGAAGGCTTCTGGAACTGATCCGGAACGGCGACCGGTTTGTGACCAAATCTCAGATCTGTACTGAGTTTGTTGAGCGGGGAAGCGTGTGCAAACGCACTGACTGACCGCTTATGATAAATGCCGACAGTCTCTAATTTCAGAAAGGAAGGAATTTTTATGACTCCTGCAAAAATCAAAATCGGTTATGCACCGACCAGACGCAGTATCTTTTCCGCGCCTGCAGCTATTGAATACCGCAATCTGACCGCAGATCGTCTGCGCGAACTGGGCGTGGATTTTGTTGACATCACCGATATCAATAAAGAAGGGCTTCTCTACGATGACAATGATCTGCCCGCAATTGTGGAAAAATTCAAAGCCGAGAAGGTTGACGGTATCTTCTTCCCTCACGGAAACTTCGGCACCGAGTACGAGGTCGCAAGACTGGCCAAGGAAATGAATCTTCCGGTTCTGCTCTGGGGTCCCCGCGATGAATGTCCCGATCCCGAAACCGGCGTCCGCCTGAGAGATTCCCAGTGCGGCCTGTTCGCGACTGGTAAGGTTCTCCGCCGTTTCCGCGTACCTTTCACCTACATGACCAACTGCAACCTGACCGATCCCGAATTTGAGCGGGGAATCAGGGACTTCCTTGCCGTCTGCAATATCGTCCGTACCTTCCGTCATACCCGCATCCTTCAGATCTCGACCCGTCCGTTTGACTTCTGGAGCACGATGTGCAACGAAGGTGAGCTGCTTGAGAAATTCAACATCCAGCTTTCGCCCGTTCCGATGACCGAACTGGTTCAGAACGTCAACAAGGCAAAAGAGGAAAAAACGCTGGTCGAAGCCTGCGTCGCTTATATGCGAATGAAGATGGACATCCACGTCACCGAGGACGAGCTTTACAATGTAGCCGCTATGAAAGTTGCGATTGAAACGATGGCAAAGAAATACGGTTGCAACGCCGCTGTTATTCAGTGTTGGAACGCCCTTCAGGATGAACTTGGCATTATGCCCTGCTGTGCAAACTCCCTGCTCTTTGATGAAGGCTTCCCGGTCGTCTGTGAGACCGATATCCACGGTGCGATCACTTCTCTGCTGATTCAGGCTGCCGGTATGGACGAGCATCCCATATTCTTTGCTGACTGGACGGTTCGCCATCCTACCAACGACAACGCTGAGCTGCTTCAGCACTGCGGCCCCTGGCCCCTTTCTCTTGCTAAAGAGCGTCCTCAGCTGACCTATCCGCTGGCATTTGATTACCCCGGTGCGGTTGCTGCCGAGTGCAAACACGGCAACGTTACCCTCTGCCGTTTTGACGGCGACAACGGCGAATACAGCCTGCTGCTCGGTACCGCTAAAGGTATTGACGGTCCTTACACCAAGGGTACCTATCTCTGGGTCGAGGTCAAAAACTGGAAGAAGCTGGAGGCAAAGATTGTCGAAGGCCCCTATATTCATCACTGTGCCGGTATTCACGGCGATGTTGTCGCGAGACTTTACGAAGCCTGCAAATACATCGGCGTCAAGCCCGACCTTTATGACGATAACGACGAAGAAATCAAAGCATATCTTCGCGGCGAATAAATGAAGGAGAGCCGGGAGAAAAGAGTATCTCTTCCGACTCCTGATCAGAAAAGGACACAGACTTATGAACCTGAAAGCAAACTCTTACAAACTGCGTCAGGATATCCTCGATATCGTCTACCACGCAAAGGGCGGACATATCGGCGGTGACATGAGCGTAATCGATACGCTCAACGTCCTGTATAACAAGCAGATGAATGTTACTCCCGAGAATTTTCATGATCCCGATCATGACCGCTTTATCCTCAGTAAAGGTCATACGGTTGAGGCACTTTACGCGGTTCTCTGCCAGAAAGGATTCTTCCCCCGCGAGGATTTGAAAACGGTTTCCCAGTATCTCTCCAAGTACATCGGTCACCCCAACAATAAAGTCAATGGTATCGAGATGAACTCCGGTTCTCTCGGCCACGGTCTGTCGGTCGCGATCGGTATGGCACTCGCCGGTAAGATGGACAAGCGCGATTACCGCGTATATGTTGTCATGGGCGATGGTGAGCTTGCCGAAGGAAGCGTCTGGGAAGGCGCCATGGCCGGCGGTCACTATAAGCTGGACAATCTCTGCGCCGTCATTGACCGAAACCGTCTCCAGATCTCCGGCACGACCGAATATGTTATGAACCAGGAAAGCCAGGAAGAGCGTTGGGCGACCTTCGGTTGGCACGTCATCTCGATCGACGGAAACGATGTTGATGCGTTGGATCGTGCATTTGACGAAGCAAAAGCCACCAAAGGCAAACCCACTCTGATCGTTGCCAACACCACGAAGGGCTGCGGCGTATCCTTTATGGAAAATAAAGCTGCATGGCATCACAAAGTTCCGACTCCCGAAGAATACGAACAGGGTATGGCGGAACTGAAAGCAAAGGAGGCTGCGGCAAATGAATAAGATTGCGAATAAGCAGGTGATCTGCGAAGTTCTGATGGAAAAGGCTAAAGAGGACAGAGACATTGTTGTTCTCTGCTCCGACTCCCGCGGAAGCGCTTCGCTGACTCCGTTTGCCGATACATATCCCGACCAGTTTGTTGAAGTTGGCATCGCTGAGCAGAGCCTGGTTTCGATCTCTGCCGGTCTTGCTAAATGCGGCAAAAAAGCCTATGCGGCTTCTCCCGCATGCTTCCTCTCGACCAGAAGTATGGAACAGGCGAAGGTTGACTGCGCTTATTCCCATACCAATGTTAAGCTGATCGGTATTTCGGGCGGTGTTTCCTACGGCGCGCTCGGCATGACCCATCATTCGGCGACCGATATTGCTGACATGGCATCGATCCCCGGAATGCGCGTTTATCTTCCTTCCGACCGTTTCCAGACCCGTAAGCTGATGGAAGCACTTTATCAGGACGATCAGACCGCTTATATCCGCGTCGGCCGCTACGCCGTTCCGGATGTTTACTCGGAGGACAACTGCCCCTTTGAGATGGATAAAGCGACCGTTATCGGCGAAGGGACGGATGTTGCCATCATCGCCTGCGGTGAAATGGTAGAAGCAGCCGTTGCCGCTTCCAAAGAACTGAATGAGCAGGGGATCTCCGCCGGTGTGCTCGATATGTACTGCGTCAAGCCGCTGGATGAACAGGCAGTTATCCGTGCAGCTGAAAAAGCAAAAGCTGTGATCGTAATCGAAGAGCATACCCGGATCGGCGGACTCGGTTCAATGGTCTGCCAGATTGTCGCAGCCAATGCTCCCCGTAAAGTCACCTGCATGGGCCTGCCCGATGCTCCTGTTATCACCGGTAATTCCCGCGAGGTCTTTGACTATTATCATCTGAATAAAGACGGTATCATTGCTGCCGCAAAAGAACTGTTAAAATAAGCGACTGTTCCTCCCGCATCGGATCGACATATCCGGTGCGGGAGGGGAAAGGACTGGTTTTCAGCATGAAATATATTCTGGCGATTGACCAGAGCACTTCCGGAACCAAAGCTCTTCTTTTTGACGAAGACGCCCGGCTGATCGGCCGAAGCGACCTTCCGCATAAACAGAAGATTTCAGAAAACGGATGGGTCGCACATGATCCGATGGAAATCTGGGAGAACACCAAAGGCGTTGCCCGTGCTATTATTGAAAAAACCGGCATCAACAAAGACGAAGTCATTGGCATCGGCATCAGCAACCAGCGCGAGACGGCTCTGGTTTGGGATCGCGATACCGGCCTTCCGGTTTATGATGCGATCGTATGGCAGTGCGCACGCGGTGCAAAGATCTGTGAAGGACTGTCTGATTATGTCGAAATGGTGCGCGAGCACACAGGTCTGCGGCTCTCTCCATATTTCTCTGCGGCAAAGATCGCATGGGTTCTCCAGAACGCTGGCGACCTTTCCGGCAGACACCTTTGCTGCGGCACGATTGATTCGTGGCTCGTCTTTAAGATGACCCACGGAAAAGAATTCCGATGCGATTACTCCAACGCTTCCCGTACACAGCTTTTCAATATCCGTACCCTTTCCTGGGACAGTGAGATCTGCTCGATCTTTGGAATTGACCCGGAGACGCTTCCGACTGTGACCGACTCCGACGGTCTTTACGGTTATACCGATCTTGATGGGTACTTTTCCAAAGAAATCCCGATTCACGGCGTTCTCGGCGACAGTCACGGCGCTCTCTTCGGGCAGGGCTGTCTGACTCCTGGCATGATTAAAGCGACCTTCGGAACCGGCTCCTCCGTTATGATGAATATTGGTGAAAAACCGATCTTCTCTGACGCCGGTATCGTAACCTCGCTGGCATGGAGCATGGGCGGGAAAGTAAACTACGTCTTGGAAGGCAACATCAACTATACCGGCTCGGTTATCAAATGGCTGGTCGATGATGTGAAGCTGTTGGGTGCTTCCCGCGAATCGGGCGAATTTGCTGCAAAGGCCAATCCCGAGGATACGACCTACCTCGTTCCGGCTTTCTCCGGGCTGGGCGCCCCCTATTGGGACAGTGAGGCAAAGGCCGCAATCGTCGGTATGACCCGCAGCACCGGAAAAGCCGAAATCGTAAAGGCGGCGGAAGAATGCATTGCGTATCAGATCACCGATCTTGTTCTGCTGATGCAGCAGGAGTCCGGTCTGCCGATCACTGAGATCCGGGTAGACGGCGGTCCGACTAAAGACAAATATCTGATGCAGTTCCAGTCGGATATGCTTTCGATCCCGGTTGCAGTTCCGAAAAACGAAGAACTTTCGGGCATCGGCGCAGCTTATGCTGCCGGTTTTGCTCTGGGGCTGTGGGATCAGTCTGTTTATGAAAAAGAAGAACGCACCCGCTATCTGTCGAAGGTGGACGAATCTTCCCGTAAAAAGCGCTATGACGGCTGGAAAGCGGCTGTCGCAAGCGTTCTGACCAAATGACATGAGTGTAATTATCATGAAATTCTTTATCGACACCGCCAATATTGAAGAAATCCGTAAGGCAAACGACATGGGCGTTATCGCTGGCGTTACCACCAATCCTTCTCTGATCGCCAAAGAAGGCCGCGACTATGCGACCTTCTGAAAGAAATTGCCCAGATCGTTGACGGCCCGATCTCCGGCGAGGTCAAAGCGACCACTGAGGACGCTGAAGGCATGATCGAAGAGGGAAGAGCAATCTATGCGCTCGACCCCAAGCACATGGTCGTTAAGATCCGATGACCGTTGAAGGCTTGAAAGCCATCAAGGTTCTCTCCTCCGAAGGAATTCCGACCAACTGCACGTTGATCTTCTCCGCAAACCAGGCACTTCTTGCCGCTCGTGCAGGTGCTACTTATGTCAGCCCCTTCCTTGGCCGTCTGGATGATATTTCTCAGCCCGGCATTGAGCTGATCGAAACGATCACCGCCATGTTCTCCCGTTTCCCCGAGATCAAGACCGAGATCATCTGCGCGTCTGTCCGCAACCCGATCCATGTTACCGATTGCGCTCTGGCCGGTGCGGATATCGCGACCGTTCCTTACAAGGTCATTGAGCAGATGACCAAGCATCCGCTCACCGATCAGGGCATCATCAAGTTCCAGGATGACTACCGCAAGGTATTCGGTGATAAATAAGCTTTACTGAATATTGAAAAGGGAACCGGAAAATCGCCCCTTCTTTACTTGTGCTTATACAATATGTAAATATGTATCGGCTCAGCCTCTGATATTATAATCTTCTGCAAGAAGCACAGACGCTCTTGCGAGCTTGTGCAGATAAACAAACGGTCCGATAATGATAAGGCTTCCCAGAACGTTCCAGAGCCAGTAATCCGAAGCACCGAAGGAATATGCTATACCACGTCTTGCAAGCTCGTTGCCCATTCTTGAAGAAAGGTTATGGAACCATACGATAAAACCGATACCTAATGTAAGCGGCCCGATGATAAACGCCATAAGGCAGTAGTGCATTGTCTTTCTTCCGTCAAATCTGCTTGCGATAAGATTTATATCTTCTGAAATTCCCGAAAAGAAAACTAACGGATAAATTCCGAAAGTTATAATTGTTAACAGAATCAGCTTAATCAGACCTCTGTGTGTATTGAGCTGTCTTACCGGTCCGTAGCTTTGCTGATACTGCGGTGCGGGCTGCTGGTACTGCGGCGCAGGCTGCTGGTACTGCGGTGCGGGTTGCTGGTACTGCGGTGCGGGCTGCTGATCGCCCTGCTGAAAGTTCTGTTCAACAGGCTGCTGATAATTGTTCTGTTCGTTCATGCTTATACCTCCCTGAAAGTTTTCTTTATAATAACATGATATTGGATGAATGTCAATAATTTGATTTAATAAAATTAATCTTTAAGACAGCTTATCAAAATGCCGCAGATAAAAATATCGTTCTTATCCAAAACAGTTGACAGAGTGAAAAACCGGTGCTATAATGCTATAATATGAGCATTACGCAACAAGTGTTACAGAAAAACCCATATCACGAGGTGATATTATGCCGCCCAGGGCAAAATATACAAGAGAAGAAATAACCGAAATAGCGCTCGGAATAGTTGCCGAGAGCGGTGTTGAATCGCTGAATGCAAGAAGCCTTGCAGAAGCTATGGGAACATCGACACGCCCTATCTTTACAGCGTTCAGAAATATGGAGGAGCTTGAAAGCGCTGTCCGTGAGTCCGCTATGAAAGTATTCGGACAGTTTGCGGAAAAAGAAACGCCCGATATGCCTGCATTCAAGCAGGTCGGCATACAGATGATCACTTTTGCAAAGGAAAAGCCGAAGCTGTTCAGACTTCTTTTTATGAAGGAACAGGATCATACTTTCAATTTCGAGGGAATGTTCTCGTCTATGCTCGGCGTTACGGCTGACAAGTGCATTGAGTATATAATGAACGATTACTCGCTTTCAAAAGAGGACGCAATGACTTTGTTCAGACATGTCTGGATATTCACCTACGGTATAGGTGTATTGCTTTCATCCAACATCTGTCTGTTCAGCGAAAACGAGATTTCGGATATGCTGAGCGTTCAGTTCAGAAGTATGCTGATTATGATAAAGTCCTCACATGCGGCAAAGTAAAACCCGATATACATCCCGATCTGTTTTATGGCAGGTCGGGAATTTTTTTATCCTTTTTTCCAAACATTTTTCTATCCATACATAAATAATGTTGCAAACGGTGTTTTAATATACTTGAAAAACGAACATTGCAATGTGTTTTCAAGCGGTTTTCAAAGCTCTTCCCCAAGACTTTTTGCGTGGAAAAGGGCAGAAGAAAAGATGCGGTCAACAGTATATAATAAAGTTATAAAATTACAGATTTCGGGAGATGTCATGGATAAGGATAACAAATCGGAATCGCTTAACGGTGTGTATGGGACGATATGTGAAATTATCGGCTTTGAAAATACCGTTAAGCTGTACAATCAGATGAAAGGCAGTCAGATAAATTTCCCCACACGGCTTTATTCTAAGGAATATGTAGCACTGGAGGCGGAAAAAACCTATGACGGCTCATCTGATTCGCTTAATAAGATAGCCACCGAGTATAACTATTCGGAGAGGACTATAAGAAAACTTCTGAAAAAGAAAAACGAGGAGGAATAAGTATGGAACAGGGAAGTTCGAAGAAGAACAACATAATCGTACTGTGTGTTGTTATTGCAGTAATAGCTGTCGCACTGGTTGCCTATTTTGTAATAAGCGGTCAGAAGGATAACGGTCAGCCTGCGGTCAGCGCAACAATGGAGCTGAACACCGTCAACATTTACGGTGCCTGGTACAAGAAAGCTGGCGACAGCACATACGAGCTGAGATTCAAGGACAACAAGGAGCTGTCATATAAGCAGACGGCGGCAGATGGCACAGTCACGGCACAATCCGACGAGGGTACATACGATATAGCGGACGGAAAGCTGATACTTACAATAGTTGCAGGCGGTCAGACCTACAGTGACACCTGCATAGCAAACGTAAACGAAAAGCAGATGTCGCTCGTGACTGAGGCAAACGGCAGTGGGCTTTTCGGCGGTATCTACGACAAGGACGGAGCGGATTATTCCGCACCCGATATTTCAGATGATGAACCGTCAGAAGCACCTGATACCACATCGGCACAGACAACAGCGGTCACAACAGCACAGACAACACCCGAAACTACAGTGCAGACAACACCTGTACCGGAAACAACACCTGCCGAAACACAGGCTGAAGCTCCTGCTGTTACCAATGGAACTATAGCACTTCCGGACTATATACAGTATTATTTTGACAACGATTTTGCCGACGTATGGGGAATTACAGCCAGCATTTATACCGGATATTATGCCTGCTACGAAAAGGATGGTCTTGATATCTACTATTGCAGAAAAGACTTTATTCAAGACCACCCGATCTTAGGACGAGGCAAGGCAATTATGGTCGAGTGTCCTATAATATCTTTCTTTACGGATTTTGACGGTTATGTGACATATGGAGCTTTCAGCGATTATCTGTACAAAAATTACGGCGATTATATAACACTCAGAGATGATGGTACATTTAGTTTATATGATGACGGAAAATATGTTATATACTTCAGTTTTGATTCAGATGCTGAAATATCTTCTTCAACGCTTATCGGCAGTGGAAACATAGTAATATGCGAGGAAGAGGAATATTACAGAGAAGGACTTTAATTCGGGAGGAACGTTATTATGAAAATGAACAAGGAATTTATACTTAAAAATCTTATGGGAATTATATGTGCCGTGATAATTCTTGCACTGTTTCTTCCCTTTATGTCGGTAAAGGCGGAGGTTTCTGTCGGAGGATTCGGCGGCGGAAGCGCCGATCAGTCGATGAACGGATTTTCGCTTGTGACGGACGGCGGATTTTTCGGCTTTGCGTTTATACTTTGCCTTGCGGCAGTAGCGGCAAGCTGTTATATCCCTCAGCTGAAGCCTTTCAGAAAGATTATATCCGCTATAGGCTCGGTTGCAGGTATCGTCTGCCTGTTCATAGCGCCCGGTTCGGCGGCATCGGCAGTAAATGCGGCGGCAGGCGGAGCGACCGCAGGCACGGGAGTATCCGCAAAGGTAGAACTTAACTATCTGATAGGCTTCTGGATAATACTTATTCTTATGCTCGCCCTTATAGCGATGTCGGTAATACAGTTCTTAGGACTTAAGGGTAACAAGGTATTTGACGCAGTAAACTCAGCCGAAGATGAAAACGTCACTGCGGGCGTATCTCTGCCGTCAATAAACGCTGACGGAATAAAATCGGCGATAGGTTCAGTGAATGCCGACAGCATAAAGAATATGGCACAGAATGCCGCAGGAAGCATCGCAGGTGCGGCAGGAAATCTCAAGGATAAAGCGTCACAGGCGGCGGCAAATATGCAGAATCATTCAAGCACAGCGTCTGCAAAGAAGGAAGATCCGAAAGCGATAATGGAGCAGATAAAACAGCTTCACGAAATGAAAGAAAACGGTATACTGACGGAAGAAGAATTTGCAGAAAAGAAGAAGGAGTTCCTCGAACGGCTGTAAGCGATTGAATTCCTGCCATAAATAGTGTATAATTATATATACTATGATATACACAAACGGAGGAACGGCAATGGGAAAAACGTCAAACTGCCTTAAAATGCTTCAGATTTTAAGCTCGGGCAGAGTGTATAAGGGTCAGAAGCTTGCGAAAATCCTTGAAACAAACGTCCGCAATATAGCCGAGTACCGCACAGAGCTTGAAATGGCAGGCTATTATATAGAGGGTATCCCCGGCAAATACGGCGGATACCGTCTGATAACGCAGAGTGTGATTCCTACGGTAAGGCTCAATGAAGCCGAACAGCGTGCGTTATCCTCCGGAGCGGAATATCTTAAGAGCCGCAACGATTTCCCTTACTCAAGCGATTATGAAAAAGCGATGGGAAAGGTCTTTGCGGCGGTAAAGCACGAACAGCCGCAGGAAATATCCGTTGCCAACCGTTTTCCGCTTGCCGTTGACGAGCAGGAGCTTAGCAGACGGTATGATACGGTGGCACAGTGCATCGCTCACAGAAAAGAGCTTGAGATGGATTATCTGTCGCTGTCAAACAAGGTGTCGCACCGCCGCTTTGATCCGTATAAGCTGTTTATGTATAACAATGCGTGGTTTATGCTGGGATATGATAAAAAGTCATACGAGATCCGCTATTTCAAGCTGAGCCGTATTCAGTCGATGGTCGTCACGGAAAACCGCTTCACAGTTCTTGCGACATACAAGGAAAGCGACTATCTTGACGATTTCGGTATGAAAAAGAACGGCGAATGGTATGAGATAGTTATGCTGCTGCACGGAAGATATGCGATGCTCGCCCGTGAACGTATCTACGGCAGAGATCAGACGGTTACGCCGATAGACGAAGATACAACAGAGCTTCGTTGCACAATGCAGAATGAGGAGAATATCATGTGCTTTGTGATGGGGTTCGGAAGTCACTGCGAGGTCGTTTCACCGCAATGGTTGAAAGACAGGGTGAAAGACGAGGCGGAAAAAATATTATCGCAAAGTATGCGGTAATCACATTATGCAAAAAATCACCCGATGCTAAAATGCATCGGGTGATTTTTTTAATTACGGCGTTACGCCTTCATTATCTGCTTTACCCTGTATGGTATTTTTCAGATATTTCTCCGCCTCCTGCACGGGCATAGGCTTTGCATAAAGATAACCCTGCGCCGTGTCACATCCGCAGTTTTCGAGGAACTGCGCCTGATCTGCGGTTTCAACACCCTCAGCAATAAGCCCCAGACCTACGTCCTTGGACATTGAGATGGTGTGCATTATTATCTTCTTTCCACGATCGTTTGACATATGTGTCGAGAAGAATTCACGGTCGAGCTTCAGCACATCGAACTTTGTATCCTGCAGCGTATTCAGCGAGGAGTAGCCTGAGCCGAAGTCGTCCATCAGCAGAATGTAGCCGTGTTCCTTTATCTTTTCGGTCATACGCAGTGTTGTGTCATTTTCTATGCTTTCGGTTATTTCAAGCTCAAGCAGATGCTTCGGCAGACGATATTTCTCAATAAGCCCGTCAAGGACATTGAGGAATGATTCATCGTCAAGGTTCGCACGGGAAACATTGACCGAGATCGGAAGCGGCGTGAAATGCCTGTCTATCCAGTCACGCAGTACCATGCAGGCACATTCCCAAACATAAGCGTCCAGCTTTGTGATAAATCCGTTTTCCTCAAACAGCGGTATAAATCCGCCCGGGTATATCATTCCCCTTTCGGGACTTTGCCACCTTACAAGCGCTTCGTAGCCGACAGCTTCGCCGCTTGATATGCTGAACTTCGGCTGCAGATAGATGATAAATTCGTTGTTGTCCAAAGCCTTTTTCATATGCGATTCGACAAACTTACGTTCCTTTATCTCCTTCTGCATATCCTTGTTATAGAATGCAACGCTTTCAAGAGCGTTTTTCTTGATAGATTGTCTTGCCATAGCGGCACAGTCGCACATCGTTCTGACAGATACGCTCCTGTCCTCTATAAGATAAATACCGAACACGAATTCATAGCTGTATTGACGGAAATTCTTCAGACAACGCTGAAGCTCGGATACAACGGAGAGCAACCCGTCCTTATCTTCGTAAGGGGTCAGAAGTGCAAAGACGTCACCGCTCATTCTTGCTCCCATCTGCTGTTTTCCGCAGAAGTTGCTGAGCTGACGTGATATGAACTGGAGCATTTCCGTTCCTGCATCTTCGCCGTAGTTTTCGTTTATCAGCTTGAAACGCTTTATGTCAAACTGCACAAGAGCAAATTTTGTGTCCGGATATGCCGTGAGTCTTTGCGAAATCATATCGTTGAACATTATCGGATTATCGGTAGTGGTGTAATAATCCAGAATGTCTATGCTCATTATTTCGTTGATTTCGAGTTTTTTGATAGAACCGGCTATCTCCTCCATTTTACCGTCCTTGCCCGAAAGCTGTACATAAATACCGTACCATACAGGCTTGTCACCTTCGCACAGACGTATGTTTACGTTCAATGAGGAATCGGTAATCTTATCGTCAAAGGAGTTCTTTATTTTACGGCAGAAGCTTTCATAGATGAGCTTGTCGTCGGGGTGTACCGCTCCGCTCAGCCATATCGCACGCAGAGGTCCGACAGAGGAGGATTTAAGGCACTTTGGCATATGATCGTTCTCTATGATGTACCACTTGAAGTTGAGATAGTCCATATAGAAGTAGGTGCATTTGTCAAACTGCGAGAATATTTTGTGTATTCTGCTGCGATAACCTTCAAGCACCTCATCGGGCTTTTTCTGAGCCTCGGGTACGGGCTGAAAGACAGGACCACGCTCGCCCTTCTTCACCTTTTTCTGCTCGTACATAAGCCGGTCGGTATTGCGCATAAGTTCGTTTACTTCTTCAACACTGCTCACCGTGCCGTATGATCCGCCTACGCTTATAGACACATCATAAGGCTTTCCTGCACTGCGGTTGAACTTGTCGATCTCCGTCTGTATCTCACCGACAAGCCTTGACAGCTCACGCTGTTTGTCGGTGTTATACGGCACTGTCAGTATAAATTCATCTCCGCCGAATCTGGCGCATATACCGTCTTTTCCGCAGCCCGTCTTTATAGCGTCAGCCACCGCTTTTATAGCTATGTCGCCCTCAGAGTGACCGTATGTATCGTTTATCTCTTTGAGCCTGTCCATATCGCAGGATACAAGGATAACATTACACTTTTCGTTTCCGAGCATAAGCTCGTTTATACGCTCAAAATATCCCCTTCGGTTATAGATGTTTGTAAGCGGATCTATCAAGTGCGTGAGCGAAAGCTCATTGTTTGCGTTTCTGAGAAGATATTCTATGCGGAAGTTTTCAAGCGCCTGGTTTATGGATTCCACCAGTCGCTGAACATAGTAGAAGCTGCCGGGATTTACAAGAAGATCGTCTGCAATGGCGGCATAATAGCCTATGACATGCTCCTGAAAATGCAGAGGGCAGAACATAATGGTATTATATCTTTTGATAAGATCGTTGAGATTGGGAAGTACCTTCTTTGTCTGATAATTTATATTATAGCTGTAATCGCTCCACGTCCTTATGACGTGTGCGGTCATATTTTCGGTAAAAACGCTGTGATACGCTTTTGGTATGACGGCTGATTCCTTGGTCAGAAAATCATCATTCAGACACAGTGCTGCATGGTAGTTGAAATATCTGCCCATAGCCTTTGTAAGCTCGTCGAGCTTGTCACAGTTTACCGTATGGGTATAAAGCGAAGCCATCTTGATCTCTGCGTCATAGAGGGCGAGATTATATTTATTCATATGCTCCAGCTTTTCATTGGTATAAGCTACGTCAAAATCGCCGCAGCCGCAGCTCTGACCGAGTATCATAGAGAAATGGATATGCTTATCGGACGGTTTTTCACTGCCATTGATATATCCGTATGCGGTGTCGGCAATGGTTGTCGCAAGCTCATCTGCGTCCATCTGTGCGGTGGTAAGTCTGGTGGTTGAATAAATACGCTCCTGATATATAGCGTCAAATCCGGTGACTATTATATCATCGGGTATTTTCATACCGTGTTCTTCAAGAGCTTTCATTACGATGATAGCCATAGAGTCATTTGCGCATATTATAGCCTGAGGCATTTTTCTTCCGCACGCAATAAGGTCCGAGATGGCCTTTTTTGTCGGCGCTTCCCAGAAATCTCCGTAGCCGAGCATTGTTTTCTCGTTAAATTCAATATTGTGACGTGCAAGAACACGCTTGAAAGCCTCTATTCTTTCTTCTGAGAAGCAGTTGCCTTTTGTGCCTGCCATAAAAAACAGGTCGGTGCATTTATGCTCTGTTATGACGTGTTCCACTACCGACTCAAGCGACCTGCCGTAGTCGTATGTTATATTCGTACAGCCGTTGTGACTGCCGTCAAGCATTATTACGGGTATTTTTGCGGCGTTTGCATATCTTATGATAGTGTCGGTTACCCATTCGCTCTTTATAGTTTCGGGCATAATGACAAGAACATCTATAATATCGAGGTTAATAAGATGATAGACGCTTGCCTCTCCCTTTGAATACGGTGTATCATAAAACATATCTGTAAATGCGTTGAATATCATAACCTTGAAGCCTTTCTTTATCAAAGCGTCCGAGGCTACTTTTACAATATGTGCAGCGTGGTCATTCTGCATTCCCACAAGACATATCCCTGCTACTGCGTATTTATGAAATTTTCCGATGTACAAGCAATCCACCTCCTGTCTGTATTTCTTTTCTGATTACACATAGATAATTGTACCATAAAATAGTACCAAAGTCAAGATTATAGTGGAACTTGCACAATTTTTTGTAAATTCAGCCGCCGTGTTTGTACAGGCTGTAATATTGCTTGAGGCGGGATATACCTGCTGTATTTTCCGTCAACGATAAAATGCTGTGAATTATGGGTTTTTTCATCTTTTACTTGCAAATACCCCTTTACTTATGGTACAATAATAATATACTGCCGTAATAGCGAATTATCGCTTTACTATGATAAATTATCGGAAGATTAAGGAAGAATTAAATATGACCGGCGAACAGATAATGAAGGTTACGGGGATACTCCTGGAAAACCTTATCCCTACACTTAAGATTTTCGGCTTTACGCTGCTTTTTTCAATACCGCTCGGACTTATCGTTGCGGCGCTGAAGATGTGCAGGTTCAAGCCAATATCGTGGCTTACAAATCTATACATACTCATAATGCGTGGAACACCGCTTATGCTCCAGATTATAGTTGTCTACTATGCACTGCCGTTTTTAAAGACGGCTACCAAAGGCTCGGGCGGATTCGTGGAAAGTCTGCTGAGCGGTGTCGATCCTGCCGCAGAGAGCTTTATGTTCACTATGGTAATTATCGCATTCGTGCTGAACTATGCGGCATATTTTGCCGAGATATTCAGAGGCGGTATAGAGTCTATACCGAGAGGTCAGTATGAAGCGGCGGCGGCTCTGGGAATGACAAAGGCACAGACGTTCTTCAGAATAATTCTCCCGCAGGTAATAAAGCGTATCGTTCCTGCGTCGTCAAACGAAGTAATTACGCTTGTAAAGGATACATCGCTTGCAAATGTCGTTGCTTACTCGGAAATAATGCTTGCGGCAAAACAGCAGATGATGAACTACAGCTCACTTGTTCCGCTGTTTATTGCAGGTGTTTTCTATTTCGTAATGGCTACTGTGCTGACAGCGCTGTTCGGCTTTATCGAAAAGAAACTGAACTACTACAGATAAGGAGCAGGCGGAATGTCAATACTCAGTGTAAAGAATCTATCAAAGAGCTTCGGAAAGCTCGAAGTTTTAAACGATATTTCATTCAATGTGGAGCAGGGCGAGGTAATATCTATAATAGGCCCGTCGGGAAGCGGAAAATCAACGCTCCTGCGCTGTATAAATCAGTTTGAGAAGATAGACAGCGGCGAGTGCGAGATATGCGGCATCACTATGACAAGAAACGATGAAAACGGCAAGGCGGTATATGCCGATAACAAAACGCTCCACGATATAAGGCTTAAAATCGGTCTTGTGTTCCAGAACTTCAACCTGTTTCCGCATATGTCGGTGCTGAAGAATATCACAGAGGCACCCGTCCATGTGTTAAAGCAGGATAAGGCACAGGCGGAACAGACGGCTATGGAGCTGCTAGGCAAAATGGGACTTGCGGATAGGGCAAACGAATACCCGTGCAATCTGTCGGGCGGTCAGCAGCAGCGTGTGTCTATCGCAAGAGCGCTTGCACTCAGCCCTCAGCTTCTTTTCTTCGATGAGCCGACATCTGCGCTCGACCCTGAGCTTACCGGCGAGATATTAAAGGTAATAAAGAGCCTTGCGGAAGAAAAGATGACTATGGTTATTGTAACTCACGAAATGCAGTTTGCAAGCGAGATCTCCGACCGTGTAATATTTATGGACGGCGGATATGTTATTGAGAACGGCACTCCCGACGAGGTATTCAACAACAGCCAGAACGAGCGTACACGTCAGTTCCTTGAAAGGTATCATTCCTGATATTACTTGACGATACCCGGCAATTATGATAAAATATCTGTTATACGTTTACGCACACAGTAATTATATGGAAGGAAACTAATATGAAGGTACTCCTGTTTTCAGAAGGTATGAACCTTATCAAAATATCCGGTCTTGGCAGAGCGATCATGCACCAGCAGAGAGCAATGGAGCTTAACGGCATAGAATATACGCTCGACCCTAAGGACAGCTATGATGTTGTTCACATAAACACGCTCGGACTTAAGTCAAAGCATCTTGCGAAAAAAGCAAAAAAGGCGGGCAAGAGAGTGGTGTACCACGCTCACTCAACGCAGGAGGACTTCCGTAATTCGTTCATCGGTTCGAATCTTATTTCGGGGCTTTTCAAGAAGTGGATATGCAGCTGCTACCGCAGGGGCGATGTTATAGTGACCCCGACCGAGTATTCAAAGTCGCTGATAAGAGGCTACGGGCTGACCGCTCCGATCTATGCCGTATCCAACGGTATTGACCTTGCAAGATATGAGCCTAAGGAAAACGACAGGGAGGCATTCCGCAAAAAGTTCGGCTTAAAAGACGATGACAAGGTCGTAATCTCCGTAGGACTTTACTTTGAGCGTAAGGGCCTTCTCGATTTTGTTCAGATGGCAAAGGATATGCCAGACTATAAGTTTATCTGGTTCGGCAAAACTCCGCTTTACAGCGTGCCGCACAAGATAAGAAAGGCGGTAAAGACAAAGCTGCCGAATCTGACATTTGCAGGCTATGTTCAGCCCGATGAGCTGAAGCAGGCTTATGTCGGCTGTGATGTGTATATATTCCCTACCTTAGAGGAAACAGAGGGCATAGTGCTTCTTGAGGCGCTTGCGGCAAAGGCAAATGTTATTGTCCGTGACATACCGGTATTCGACTGGTTAAACGGCGGTACAGATTGCTATAAGGCAAAGGATAAGGACGAATTCGAGCGTATGATAAAGGAGATTTATGAGGGCAAGCTCCCGTCACTGCGTGAGAACGGACGCAAGGCTGTTGAAAATATGGATATAAAGAAGATCGGCGAAAAGCTGGTGAAGATTTATAACGGCACCGCCGAGGGCGGAGATTGATAAAAGCGCCAAGATATTCTATTGACATAAAAACGGACACTCCCAAAAGAGTATCCGTTTTTTTATGCTATTTTTTAATATCAACAAACACAAGCTCCGGTCGGTTGAATATCCTCGGTACCGCTATCAATGTCGACGGCTTCCAAAGCCCTCTGCTGACAATATGGGCGGTATCGCCGTGCATATAAACGCCTGCCGTGTATTTCGGGAATACTCCCTGACCGGGCGCAAAAACGCCGTCAATAAGTCCGGGTATTCTCCACTGACCGCCGTGAGCGTGACCCGACAGAACTATATCAAAGTTGCCCTTTAAATATTCGTCTATCTGTTCGGGAAAGTGAGCAATCAGTATTCTTGTACGCTTGCTGTCTTTTTCCGAAGTCACGGCATCAAGCTGGTTTACAAGCTCGCCGTTTACCTCGTCATAGGTGTGAGCATCGTATATTCCGCAGATTTCGGTTTCGTTTCCGTTGATATTAATGACCGTACCGTTTCCTTCAAGCACGGTAACTCCGAAGTCCGACATCTGCTGTTTTATCCTTGCACTGTCGCCCCTTGCATTTTCGTGGTTTCCGATAGTGTAGAAGCACGGATAACGCTTTACGAGATATTTCACAAGAATGTATGAGTTTTCGGGCAGGTCGTCCTGCGTTTTGTCCGCAAGATCTCCGCCGAATACGACTATATCGGGTTTTGCACCGTCTATCGCATTTTTAAGCTCCGACTGACTTTTCCCGAAAAGGCTGTTGTGCAGATCCGAAACAAATGCAATGCGTACAGGCGATGATAACTTCCCGCTTTTTATCTCGTAGGTCGTTGTCTGCAGCCGCATATCACAGGCGACAAGTCCTAAAGCGGCAAGAGCCGCTCCAGCAACGCCTGCGGCACAGCCTACAGCTATTCTTTTCTTTGTCTTTTTTGTGAGCGTAAAATCACCTCTTAATATCCGCCCGAGCCGTCAAGGCTGGGGTCATTCTCTATCCAGCTTTCAACATTGATGACCTTGTATTCGTTTGCTGAGGTGCGGATAAATACATCCTTGATACCTGCGTTTATTATAAGACGCTTACACATTGAGCAAGGCTCAACCTCTCCGCAGAGCGTACCGCCTGAGGTCATATCGTGACAGGCAAGGAAAAGCGAAGAACCTATCATATCCGTCCTTGAAGCACTGATTATGCAGTTTGCCTCTGCGTGAACCGAGCGGCAAAGCTCATAACGCTGACCTTTCGGAACGTTCAGCTTTTCACGGGTGCATATTCCGAGGTCGGAACAGTTTTTAAGGCCTCTCGGCGCACCGTTGTATCCTGTGGCGATTATCTCATCGTTGTGTACTATTATTGCACCGAAATTCCTGCGCAGGCAGGTTCCCCGCTCACATACCGTTTCGGCTATGTCAAGGTAGTAATTTATCTTATCTCGTCTTTCCATAGTTTAACCTTTCTGAAATAGGGCTGAGCTTATATCAAGTCTAATATAACACATATACCGCCTGTTTGTCAATCGAAAACAGCAGGTATAAATATGAAAAACCGCCGTGAAAAAATCACGGCGG
>ULRK01013646.1_pt1 | contig 35856 bp, 35 predicted proteins | sample 1955341 | NCBI WGS metagenome assembly ULRK01 (sample SAMEA4835680, study PRJEB28245) | human gut metagenome | biome: gut microbiome; material: fecal sample | place: Denmark | collected 2008
TACTACCATCCCTCGCCCCGCACCAAACTCTCCCCAAAAAACACAAAAAATCCGCCATTAGAGTAAACAGCGGATTCTTTATATTCAATTCTCAGCACTCGTCAAAATGGTGTCCGGCAGTAAAGCAATAATGCTTTAACATCGCCCACAGCAACCCGCCGTGACCGCCACATATTAAATTATCACTTTGTGTAACCACGCCGTTCCACTATCTTGAGCAAATTGCCATCATTTCCAAATGCGGAACTTGAAGCGGCACATTGCCACAGGCGGAATTGTCATCGGCGACCCGCCGCAAAAAGCGGTCACAGCATATCACTGTAACCGCTTTTATTGATTATTGCTTTATGTAACTCCCGCCGTTTTGCCGTCCTTAAAAGATATATAGCGTTATTAAAGGCGGAACTTGAAGCGGGTCACACCCGCAGCGGCGCCCCGCCGCAAAAAGCGGCCACAGCATATCACTGTAACCGCTTTTATCGATTATTGCTTTGTGTAACTCCCGCCGTTTTGCCGTCCTTAAAAGATATATAGCGTTATTAAAGGCGGAACTTGAAGCGGGTCACACCCGCAGCGGCGACCCGCCGCCCACTTACTTTAAGATAGGTGCAAATCTGATACGGATATTCGGCATCTTCGTGATAGTCGAATAAGTGTTCAGCATCCAGTCCTCACTGCCGTCGTTAACGTTCTCACCGCTTGCAGGAGGCGCAAATATCTTGAGCGTCATATCAGCTTCACCGTCAAGAGGCTTTTCAAAGAACGCCGACATAAAGTCAATCGTCTTTGCGTGAGGTGCCTTGTAGAACCACTTGCCGTTGATTTCCATCATAAGATTAAGCTCTGCGTCCTCGTCCTCAAATGTGATTTCGCAGAATGTGGGGTTCTTTTCAAAGTGCAAAGGTATCTCGATACCATCAGCGTCCTCAGAACCGCCCCAACGTAATTTTACAGGGAACTGTGCGTCACCCTCGCTTTTCATTTCGGGATAGAAATACTCATCGTGAATAATTTCCTTGTAGGTCTGCATTACCGGCTGCTCAATACCGCAGTCAGCATTGTTCGGATCCTCAATTTCAAGTCCCAGTCTGCCTCTGTCACGGAACTGATAGAATGTAAAGCCGTTGAACCAGCCCTGATCCTTGTCGTTCTTGAGCATATCGCAGAATTCCTTTACCATTTCAGCCTGATCGTAAGGTCCCGTTACATCGCCGTCAGCGTTGAACTCACTCATTACCATAGGCTTCTTTTCTCCGCCGCAAAGCTCTCTGTAACGCTTTTCCGACAGCTTAGTAAGATTATATGTATCAGCTACCTTGCTTCTGCTAAAAGAGTTTCCGCCCTCGTCCGCAACGTCAAAAGGCCAGCCCCAGTGAAGAGCCATGTACTTGTCAACAGACCATATATCCGTTGCTCTTACAGCGTCGGCAAATTCCTTTTCCATCTCGATTTCTCCGCCCTTTTCGGGATGCTCCACACCGCCGATACAGAGAATAGTCTGTACGTTGGGTGCAAACTTCTTTATTACCTCACGGGCGTGGATATAGAAATCAGCCACCTGCTGATATGTTGCACGCTTTGTAAACGAGAACCAGTTACCTGTAGCCTCGTGGTTGATTCTCAGCTGCATACGGCCGAATGTTGAAAGCTCCTTACCTATCTGTTCAAGATGCTCGTCCGTAACATTCGGATCTATCGTCATTGTAAGTATAACGTCCTGTCCGTGACGTCTTACATCACGCATACAGGTGAAAGGCTCGTCGTCGGTTGTTCCGCCGATACCGCCCTTATATGTAAAATAGTCGTCATAGGGATAATCCCACTGGAATGCGATCTCCTTGTCCTTGAAAGCGTTTCTCGCTCTTGCAGGCCATGTTTCGTCAAGCGGATAATAGCAATACATAAGGCTTACCGCTCTGTGAGGTCTGCCCAGCTTGTTCAGGATATAATCCTGGTTTACATACTCTCCTCTTTCACTTCCGTCACCAAGGTCAACCGCACATTTAGCAGGACCCATGTGGATCTTCTTGATCTCGCTCATGTTAATAAACTCCTTACACAACTTTTTTCTGTTCAGAAATACTGATTTTTAAGACTTATCCGTCCTTTCCGGTAATTCGCCCGTCTGCCGCTATGCATCGCTCACAGACAGCTTACCGGAATAATTTTGTGAAAACCTGCGTTTTCATCGAATAAATTGAGTATATCATAAAATGAAAACGATTTCAAGGCTTTACAAAAAAAATTTTTTGGTATATAATAAAACAGTATTGCAAAATTGAAAGGAACGGTAACCTATGTTAGAATATGATGAACTCAAAGTTGAGTTCGAGGGCTATGAGCCTGAGCTTAAAGAGCTTGCCGGCGCACTTGACCTTGATAATCTCAAAACAGAAATAACAAAGCTCGAAGAACAGAGCGCACAGCCTGATTTCTGGAACGATGTAGAAAATTCTCAGAAAATTTCTCAGAAAATAGGCGAAGATAAGAATATAGTACAGAGCTACGAAAAGCTCCGTGAAAGCTATGACGATGTAATGACAATGCTCGAGCTTGCTCAGGAAGAGGATGACGAATCTATGCTTCCCGAAATACAGGAGCTTGCAAAGCATTTCAGAACAGAGCTTGAATCTCAGAAGCTCGCTACCCTTCTCTCAGGTGAATTTGACCATAATAATGCGATTCTCACATTCCACGCAGGCGCAGGCGGTACAGAGGCTCAGGACTGGGTCGAGATGCTTTACCGTATGTACAACCACTGGGCAGAACAGCACAATATGAAGGTAACCGTACTCGACTACCTTGACGGTGAAGAAGCAGGTATAAAGAGCGCCAGCATACTGGTTGAGGGCAGAAACGCTTACGGCTATCTGAAGAGCGAAAACGGCGTACACAGACTTGTCCGTGTATCTCCCTTTGACAGCTCCGGACGCCGCCACACCAGCTTTGCTTCCGTTGAAGTAATGCCTGAAATCAATGAAGATATTGACATTGAGATAAGCGAAGACGAGATTAAGATGGACGTTTACCGTGCAAGCGGTGCAGGCGGCCAGAAGGTCAACAAGACATCCTCCGCTGTTCGTATCACGCATATCCCCACAGGCATCGTGTGCGCCTGCCAGACAGAGCGTTCACAGCATCAGAACAGAGAATACGCTATGCGTATGCTGAAGTCAAAGCTGCTTGAAATCAAGGAAAGAGAACACCTCGACAAGATTTCCGACATCAAGGGCGAACAGCTTCAGATTGCCTGGGGCGCACAGATACGCTCGTATGTATTTATGCCCTACACAATGGTAAAGGATCACCGCACAGGCTACGAAATGGGTAACATCGGCGCAGTTATGGACGGCGACCTTGACGGCTTTATAAACGCTTATTTAAAGGCACTCAGCTTAGGACAGATATAATGAAAAAGAACGACATCGTTGAAATTGAGATAACAGCTCTTTCAAGCGAATGTTCCGGTATAGGCAAGAAGGACGGCATGGTTATTTTCGTGCCGTTTTCTGCTATAGGGGACAAGCTTGAAGTAAAGATACTGAAAGTAAACAAAACCTACTGCTATGGCAAGATAGAGAGGATCATCACACCCTCTCCCGACAGGGTCACTCCCGACTGCCCCGTTTACACTAAGTGCGGCGGATGTTCTCTGCGGCATATAAGCTACGAGGCTCAGCTCAGAGCCAAAGAGCAGTTCGTAAAGGACGCTTTTACCAGAATAGGCGGTCTTTCGCCCGAATTTTTGCCGATAATCCGCAATACCAATATAAACGGCTACCGAAACAAGCTACAGATACCCATAGGCACCGATAAGGACGGAAATCTTATCGCAGGCTTCTATGCCTTCCACTCGCACAGAATCGTTCCTTGCGAAAAGTGCCTTTTACAGCCCGACATTTTTTCGAAAATCACTGCCGACTTTCTGAAAATTTCAACCGGGCTTAATCTGACCGCTTACGATGAATCTACGCACAAAGGTATATTGCGTCATTTATATTTAAGAAAAGGCTATTACAGCGGAGAAATATGTCTTTGTATAGTAGTAGCAAAAAATGTTCCGGAAATTAAAATTCTCTCGGACAGACTTCTTGAAAAATATCCCGAGATAGTAAGTTCTGTAATCAATGTAAATAGCAGGGATACTAACGTAATTTTAGGCGATGAAGAGATAGTATTGACATCAAAAAACTACATTTGTGACATCATGTGCAAAAACGCCGTAAACATAGCTCCGAAGGCGTTTTATCAGGTTAATACTCCCTGTGCGGAACAGCTTTATTCATCAGCCTGTGATTTTGCTGAACCGAAGGGCAAAACGGTGCTTGATCTGTACTGCGGAGCAGGCACGATCGGGCTTTCCATGGCACGCACGGCAAAGAAGATAATCGGCGTCGAGATAGTCCCCGAGGCAATCGAAAACGCAAAGCAGAATGCCCTCGCAAACGGCATAACAAACTGCGAGTTCATCTGCGCCGATGCCGCCGAAGCCGCACGGATACTGCATTCACGCAGCCTCCGCCCCGACGTGATAATGGTAGACCCTCCCCGCAAGGGCTGCGGCAAGGATGCCTGCGAGCAGATAGCCGCCTTCTCCGCCCCCCGCATCGTCATGGTCTCCTGCAACGCTGCCACCGCCGCCCGTGACTGCGCCTGTTTTGCCGAACTCGGCTACTCCACCGACAAGTGCGTAGCAGTCGATATGTTCAGCGGCACAAACCACGTTGAGTGCGTGGTATTGATGTCAAAAGTACATAACTGAATGTTGAAAAAGGGTTGAAAACAAAGCATTTCCAAGAGTTGGAGGTATTCTTGTGGCTTGCGAAAATACTTGCTTATACCCTTTGTTTTCAAGCAAAATCAAGGGTTGAGTTGACAGGATGAAAATGGGCAAGGTTGAGTTGATAAGATGATTTTCTGTAGGTTGTGTAGATAGGATAGTTAGATAAAATAGACTAATCATCATAAGATTTATAAGGTTGAATGATGGTTAGTCAGCAAGGAGCAAGTATGGAGAAAAAGGTAAACTATATACCTGCGGCTCGCTCACTTCGACAAAAGAAAGTCGGCATTTATTGCAGGGCCAGTACAAACGATATGGAACAATTGAATAGCCTTACCAACCAGATTTCTGCTCTTACAAGATTGGTGTCTACTGTTGATGAGTGGAAATTGATGGATTGTTATGTTGATATTGCATCGGCAAAGAAAAAATCGCTAAGGGTTAATTTTCAGCGTATGCTCGATGATTGTAAAAGTAAAAAACTTGATATTGTCATAATTAAAAGTGTTAGCCGATTCGGAAGAGATACCGTTGATACACTGCAAGCTTTGAAAGTCATGAAAGAATGTGGTGTCCGTGTGATATTTGAGCAGGAAAATTTGGATACAAAAGATGTAGAGAGTTCACTTATGATTTCTATCATTGAGTCCTTGGCTCAAGCGGAAAATGAATCCCGAAGTGATAATATAAAATGGGGTATCCGTCAAAGAGCAGCACAAGGGATATCAAAGCTGTATGATCGTAAGTGTTATGGATATGACCACGATGAAGACAGTAAACTCATTATCAATGAGGAGCAGGCCACGGTTGTCCGAAAAATATTTAATTGGTACCTTGGTGGTTTGAGTATCAATGGTATTATAAAAGAATTGGAAACACAAACAATCAAATCCCCTACCGGCAAAGATAAATGGAATAAGCGTTCATTGGAAGTTATGCTTTCTAATGAAAAGTACAAAGGTGTTGTCCGCCTATTTGATGATAAAAAGTCGGAGGTACAGTATCTGGTTTCAGATAATCATCCGGCAATTATCACCGAAAAGATTTTTGAGGCTGTCCAGAAAGAAAAAGCAAACAGAAGTAATATTGTTGTGGATGAAAACGGACAGAGTGTAAGAAAATCTACGAAGTACAGTTCTAAGAACAAAAATTAGTGTAAGTATACGAAAGTGAGGTTTAAAAATATGAATGCAGCAGAATGGGTTTTATTATCTACTATAAGAATCGAAACAACAATACCTAACGGAATTTCTACGGGAACAGGATTCTTTTTTAGTTTTTGTGTTGAAGAGGAAACTGGCACAAGCATTCCAACGATTGTTACTAATAAACACGTTATAAAAGATGCAATCGATGGCAAGTTGAGATTTTCGTTGAAGGATAAGAATGGAAAGCCAATATGGGGTGAGTTTTATGATTTAAAATTGAATGATTTTGAGAAAAGATGGATTTTGCACCCTGACCCCAATATAGATTTATGTATATTGCCGATCGCTAACATACACAATGAAATAAAAAAGGCTCAAAAAGAATTGTATTATACAACATTAACATTGAGCGATATTCCAAGTAAAGAAGAAATTGTTAATACAATTTCAAGGATAGAAGATATAACAGTTGTAGGTTATCCTGATGGCATATGGGATTCGTATAATAATATGCCGATTGTTAGAAAAGGAATAACTGCAACTTCTTTACAATTGGATTTCAATAACGAACCTAAATTTTTAATTGATGCTGCAATTTATGGTGGTTCAAGCGGCTCTCCAGTTTATATCTTTAATCAAGGTTCATATTCGCCTGCAAATGGCGGATTGATAGCTGGCACAAGGCTCAAATTAGTAGGTATAGTGTATGCGGTTGCGCAACACACTGTAAATGGTAAAATAAAAATAGTTGATATCCCGGCTGCAAAAACACCAATAACAACAACTTTAATTCCAAATAATTTAGGTGTTGCAATCCATGCACGAGAATTAGAAACATTTGAGCAAATGTTAAAGAGTCAAATTAGAAATTAATCAGTTGATTTTGCAGGAAAAGCAGGTAGTAATAATATGATAAATAATGTGCATAAATATTTTTGGGAAGACCCTGATGCTTCTTACTATATCAACGAGAGAAAATATTGGCAATCAGTTCATGGTAGAAGTTTTTTTAGATATAATAAAGCCAAAAAAGAGATAAGTGAAAAAAACATAGTTCCAATAGAAGCAATAATAGAGTATGTTAATGAGGTATTAAAGGCTGTAGGCATAGCAGAGGTTAAAAAACCAATAATGAATCCTTCTGAGGTGGATTATACATTACTAAAAAAAGAGTTTGAATTAGATGATGAAAAGGATATTGTTTGGATAAAGTTTACTGAGGATGGTTTTGTTGGCGTAATTGCGGTGAGCAATGATATCAATTTTGATATTCCTCCAAATGAGTCGGTATATGACAATAAGGTGTGGAAATATGATGAATACACAAAAAAGAATGAACTTGTTTGGAAATACAATTCATCAGGAATATTGGTTCATAAATTGAAAAAAGAATGGAATGAATCATTTGTATTAGTTTTTCCATTGAGAAAACTTAAAGAAAGTTGTGGATATAGTAGACATAATATAGAGATGGCAATCGGAAATTATCTTATTGAACAAAATGTGCCGATTATAGATTTTTATTCGCACTATATAGGTTGATTATTGAAAAAACCTAATCAAAAAACGGAAGGTGGTGTGTATTATGCTATTAGGTAATTTGAAGGAACTGAAAAATGACATGATAAACAAGGATTGGACAATATGCAGTTTCATATTTAAATACAAAGAAACAGAGTATATTGTACTTGTTAAAAGATTTGTAGGAACTGAAAAAAGGAAAAATCAGTATGCATTAGTAAAATTGCATTTTATGAAATCTGATAATTTAGGTGATGATATGCAGGTAGAGGCTAATAGCAACGGACTAATAATTGAAACACAGAAGTTAAGGGAATATTTCGGGATTGAGTATGCAGATAATTTAGGAAATATTCTTAAGCAGTTTACTGAACGCTTGGGGAATGCAATCCCTAAGACCATTCCTGCTGGTATTTCTGATATAGAGCGGACAGCAATGGTTCATTCTCTGAGTAAAAGTGATTCTGAAGACCCAAATAAAATTTATTGTAATAAGGTTAAAAGAAATCCAAATGGTGGACAGAGAAGTGAATTCAATGCTGATAAAACTAAGTTGTTGAGAGCCTCTTTATTTGAATATTTTCGTAATGACTCTAGTATTAGTTTTTGTTTTTATGCTGATCCTAAAATGGAAAATGACGATACAACTATATTACGTAATTTTTCAAAATAGCCTAATCAGAAATATGATAAATTGAATTGATGAGATTGTTGTAAATACGCATAAAACAGCGCTTTTTAAATAATTGTGGATATATTTACATATAGCCTAATAATTTCATGTGGAGTGCGTGGTTCTGTTGACTAAAGCACACAAGTAAAAATGTGAAAAAGGCTTGAAATGTATAGCTTTTCGGTGCTTTTATTGTAAAAAATAAAGCGTAGAAATATCAAGGAAAATCCTATCGATTTTTATAGTCGGGCAGATATGAGGATTGAGCGTCTGTATCGGTCAGATTAAGTCTAAGGCAGGTCTTGAGAAGCGTAAAAACTACATCCTTGGCTCCGGGGAAGGCGAAATGCCTATCTGCCCTGCTAAGAAAGCAGAAGCTATTATGGACGCATTTAAGCATTTTAGATTGATATAAGATTTTAGGGAAGAAGCGTGATTAAGCGATAGAAAGCAACGAGTGAATGGGTATCCTATTAAGCGCATTCACTTCAAATTCCCTGTTTCATATAGTGGAGATGCAGTTTACGATTACCCGGCACCTAATTTTGCAACTGATGAGTACATTATCCTCCTTGGTTTTGCCACTTCATCACTCTTGACAAAACTTCTTTCCCGTACTATAATCAAAGTAAATAAACGGCAATTCTTAATCGTAAGCAAGCCGCAATACAGGAGGATGAAAAAATGGCTAAAAACAAGTATGCAGGCACACAGACCGAAAAGAATCTTCAGGAAGCGTTTGCAGGAGAATCTCAGGCAAGAAACAAGTATACATATTTTGCATCCGTAGCGAAAAAAGAGGGCTATGAGCAGATGTCCGCCCTTTTCCTGAAAACTGCGGATAACGAAAAGGAACACGCTAAGATGTGGTTCAAGGAGCTTGCAGGAATAGGCGATACAAAATCAAACCTTGAGGCTGCCGCAGACGGCGAAAACTACGAATGGACAGATATGTACGAAAACTTCGCCAAGACAGCAGAGGAAGAGGGATTTCCTGAGCTTGCCGCTAAGTTCAGGGCGGTAGGCGAGATTGAAAAGCACCACGAGGAAAGATACCGTGCGCTGTTAAAGAACATAGAAACCGCACAGGTATTTGAAAAGAGCGAGGTCAAGGTATGGGAGTGCCGTAACTGCGGTCATATCGTAGTAGGCACAAAGGCTCCCGATGTATGTCCCGTATGTAATCATCCGCAGAGCTACTTTGAAGTACACGCTGAGAATTATTGACGGGAGTACAAAACACATTTAAACAGACAAGCTTCCGTTAACGGCAAATAAAAACCGCCGGCGGAAGCTTTGTTTTCAACCGCTGTATCTAAAAGGAGCATATTACGAAAAACTACAGCCGGGTGGTACCGGGTACGGGTGTTATAGCCAATGAAACAGCCGCCGCAATGCTGAAAAACGGAAGAAATCTGTTTGCCGTAGGTAACAGGACGCACGGCAAAGCTGTGGCTTTTGCCGAAAAATACAATATCGGCAAGGTGTATGATAGCTATGACGAAATGTTCACCGACCCCGATGTCGATATAATCTACATCACCACTCCGCACAACACGCATTACGGCTTTATAAGGAGCATATTATGAAAAACTACAACTGGGCGGTACTCGGCACGGGTGTTATAGCCAATGAAACAGCCGCCGCCATGCTAAAAAACGGAAGAAATCTGTTTGCCGTAGGTAACAGAACGCATAACAAGGCTGTGGCTTTTGCCGAAAAATACAATATCGGCAAGGTGTATGACAGCTATGGCGAAATGTTCACCGACCCCGATGTCGATATAATCTACATCACCACTCCGCACAACACGCATTACGGCTTTATGAAGAAGGCAATTTTAAACAAAAAGCATATTCTTGTTGAAAAGTCGATAACATTGAATAGTGACGAACTCGGTGAGCTTATCGCACTCGCAGAAGAAAATAACGTTGTAATCGGTGAAGCGATGACGGTTTATCATATGCCGATATATAAAAAGCTGAATGAAATTCTGAAAAGCGGCACACTCGGCAGGGTGAATCTTATCACAATGAATTTCGGCAGTTTTAAGGAATACGATATGAAAAACCGTTTTTTCAACAGAAGCCTTGCAGGCGGTGCGATGCTTGATATAGGCGTATATGCCTTGTCTGTTATCCGTTGGTTTTTTGATTCAAAGCCGGACAATATGCTGTCACAGCTTAAAACCGCACCGACGGGAGTTGACGAACAGGCGAGCCTTTTGCTGTCGGACAAGGAGGGGCAGATGGCAACCGTTATGCTGTCGCTCCATTCAAAACAGCCCAAGCGTGCTATGATTTCCTGCGAAAACGGCTATATCGAGATCATGGAATATCCGAGAGCGTGGGAAGCAAAAATAACCTATACAGACGGCAGGACGGAGCTTGTCAGCGCAGGTGAAAATTCCGATGCGCTTTACTATGAAATAACCGATATGGAAAAGGCGGTAAACGGCGACAAAAACGTAATGTGCCTTGACTACACCGCCGATGTTATGAAGATAATGACAAGGTTCCGGCAGGAACACGGCATAATCTACCCGGAGGAAGAATAAATGGACAGATGCGAAAAGCTGCGGGATAATCTGTACAGCGCCGAATTGCTGACAGGTTCAATTACACCCGTAAAGGAACATATTGCGCAGATATTCTATATTGTAAACAACACCGATAACAGCGAATTTATCGGAAACGAGGCGTTGCAGATGATAACTCAGTTCGGTAAAACCGAGTATCATTTCTGCGGCAGACACAGCGAATTATGGCAGAGAATCTTTAACGATACCGCACTTAAAATTTATCCGACAGACAACGAAAAGGTCATTACCCGTAAGTATGAAAGCACGGAGAAATTTGCGGATGAACTGAGCTTGGTATTACAGGAGAGATACTTTGTTCCGACCGACTTTTATCTTATTTATGACGATGAGGAAATGTATAGGCAGATTGTGGGAATGACGGAATGATAAACAGCATGAAATTATGCGGTAATTTTGCCTTGACTATTTTTATTCAAGGTGATATAATCTGTAACGCAAAATTGCAATATATTATTTGAAGGAGCGATTTTAATGAAGGTATTGATGCTCAACGGCAGTCCGAAGGCGAACGGCAATACAAATGCCGCACTGCTTGAAGTAGGCAGGACGCTTGAAAACGAGGGCATTTCATATGAGATATTCCAGATGGGCGGAAAGCCTGTCAGAGATTGCATAGGCTGCGGACAGTGCAGTGAAAAAGGCTGTGCTTTCAACGATGACGATGTTAATGAGTTTATAGCAAAAGCTAAAGAAGCGGACGGATTTGTGTTCGGTACGCCGGTATATTATGCTCACCCGAGCGGACGTATCCTGTCATTCCTTGACAGAGCATTCTACGCAGGCGGTGCGGCTTTCAGATTCAAGCCAGGTGCATCGGTTGCGGTTGCAAGACGAGGAGGCAGTTCAGCATCGTTCGATTGCCTGAACAAGTATTTCGGCATAGCACAGATGCCTGTTGTCGGCTCTACCTACTGGAACATGGTATACGGCAGAGTACCCGGTGAAGCCGAGCAGGATCTTGAGGGTATGCAGACAATGCAGAACCTCGCAAAGAACATGGCGTGGATGATGAAGTGCTTTGAGCTTGGCAGGAAGAACGGCGTTTCACTGCCGGATACAAGTGCGGTTGTAAGAACGGATTTTATAAGATAACTTAATATTCATAATGTAATAGTAAAAGGGCTGAATTGCAACTAAGCAGTTCAGCCCTTTTGCTATTCTCTTACTCTCAGCTCTCTGAATGCGACAGCGGCCGCCGCACCGACGTTGAGCGAATCGACACCGTGATACATCGGTATCTTTACCGTATAATCACAGCCGTCTATAGTCTTCTGCGACAGTCCGTAACCCTCAGAGCCGAGTATTATAGCAAGCCGCTGCTCGCTCTGAAGCGTCTTGTCATCAATACTTACCGAGTTATCTGTGAGTGCCATTGCCGCTGTTTTAAAGCCCAGCGAATTAAGATATGCGGGGCCGTGTGATTGCCACCAATGCTCATCCTCTCCGATATATCCCCACGGGATAAGAAATACCGTTCCCATACTTACTCTTATGGCTCTCCTGCAAAGAGGGTCACAGCAGGACGGGGTTATCAGCACAGCATCTATGCCGAGTGCCGCCGCAGAGCGAATTATTGCTCCTGTGTTGCTGACATCGGCTATATTTTCGAGTACGGCGATCCTGCGTGCGTTTCTGCAAAGCTCCTCTGCCCTTTTCGGCGCAGGACGCTCCATAGCGCAGAGCATTCCCCGTGTCAGCTCATAGCCTGTAAGCCCGGACATTATCTTACTGTCGGCGGTATATACCGGAATATCACCGCACCGCTCTATTATGCCGTTTGCACGGTCATTGATATACTTTCTGTCTGTGAGCATCGAAATCGGCTTACAGCCTGCATCAAGGGCTACTTCTATAACCGTCTGACTTTCGGCTATGAATATTCCATGTTCATACTCGTACACCTTGCGAAGCCGTGCATCTGTCAGGTGAGTGTATATTTCAAGCTCGGGTATATTTATATCGGCAACATCTATTATTTCAGCCATATTGTTTATTATTTCCTTTCGGGCGGACTTTTTCGTATTGCAAATAATATCGAAAAGTGATAGAATATTATCACAGCGCATCCGCTTGTCGCACTGAATATTATAGCGTATCGGGCGGATGTTGTCAAATATGGCGGTACTAAAAATATATTACGAAAAGACGGCAGGTATGGATTACTTATACAAAATCACGGTAGAAATAGATAATGAAAAAGTGCTGAGCTTACAGCAACACGATTTGGATGCGGTATATAAGACAGTAAGAGAAGCGTTTGCAGGGTGTAATTTTAAAGAAGTGCCGACAGATAATAAGCAGATTGCTTTTGTTATCGGGGACGGTAACGATTCTTTCAGCGAAGTCGGAATCGTGGCGAATGCGCTTCACGACAGCTGGCTCGGCAAGTACCTGAAAAAGATGGAATGGTATGATATGAGCGATGACAGCACTGAGGATATACTCAGTGAAATACAAGAATTTGACAACGAATACGGCAAATAAATTTAACGGAGAACATTATGAAAACAGGACTTGTGCTTGAAGGCGGCGCTATGCGTGGAATGTACACGGCAGGCGCACTTGACGTACTTCTTGAAAACGATATAAATTTTGACGGGATAATAGGAACATCCGCAGGTGCGGTGTTCGGAGTGAATTTCCTGTCAAGGCAGGACGGCAGGGTCATCCGCTACAACTGCCGCTTCAACGGCGACAGGAACTACATGGGGATAAAGCCGTTACTTAAAAGCGGTGACTTTTTCAACACGGAATATGCCTATTACAAAGTGCCGAACGAGCTTGATATATTCGATGACGAAACCTATCAGAAATCGGGCGTGCCTTTTTATGCAACGGTGACCGATGTAAAAACGGGAAAGCCGGAGTATCTGCAGGTAAAAAGCGTACTTCGGGATATGGAAATGCTCCGTGCTTCTGCTTCGATGCCGTTTATATCAAAGCCTGTAATAATCGGAGGCAGGGCGTATCTTGACGGAGGAATTTCCGACAGCATACCGTTTGAGCATTTTTCCGAAATGGGATACAAAAAGCAGGTGGTAATCCTCACCCGTGATATGAACTACCGCAAAAAGCCGATGAACAAACTGCTGATACGCTCGTTCTACAGCAAATTTCCCGACTTGTGCAAGGCGCTTGAAAACCGTCACAATGTCTACAACGAAAGCATAGACAAGCTATGCGAACTTGAACAAAGCGGCAATGTGTTTATTATCCGTCCGTCTGAGCCGATAACGATAAGCAGAACGGAGAGAAATCCCGACAGGCTGAAAAGCGTTTATGAGCTTGGGAGGAAGGATATGGAGATGTGCCTTGAGGGTCTTGAAGAATTTTTGGAGAAAGAATAGGAAATATAAATGGCAAACAAGAAATGTCCCGTTGCAAAAAAGTGCAGTGGCTGTCAGCTATCCAACATGACATACGAACAGCAGCTTGAATGGAAGCAGAAGGATACCGAAAAGCTGCTCGGCAGTTTCGGCAAGGTATCTAAAATTATAGGCGCAGACGATCCGTACAACTACAGAAACAAGGTGCAGGCGGTATTCCGCTCTGACAGAAACGGCAGGATAATCTCCGGCGTATATCAGTCGTCCAGAAACGGCATTGTCGGAATTGACAGCTGTATGCTTGACGATAAGCGTGCGGATGAGATAATCGTCGGCATAAGAGAGCTGCTCAGATCGTTCAAATTACATCCGTATGACGAGGGTACGGAGCGTGGCTTTTTACGTCATGTGCTTGTCCGTGTCGGAAAGAATACGGGAGAGATACTGGTTACTCTTGTCGGCGGAAACTCAATGTTCCCTAAAAAGCACGACTTTGTGAAAGCGCTTGTAAAGCGGTTTCCGGATATTACGACCGTGACGTTCTCGGTAAACCGCACTCCCGAAATGCTTCTTCTCGGAGAAAATAACGAGGTGCTTTACGGCGAGGGATACATTACGGATATTCTTTGCGGAAAAAGATTCAGAATATCTCCGCACTCGTTCTATCAGATAAATCACGCACAGACCGAAAAGCTGTACGACTACGCTATAAAGGCGGCGAAACTCACGAAGAAAGACGTTCTGCTTGACGCATACAGCGGAATAGGCACGATAGGCATAATAGCGTCTGACTATGTAAAGCAGGTACAGGGCATTGAATACAACGCATCAGCCGTCCGTGACGCAGTAAAGAACTGTCACGAAAACGGGCTTACCCGCAACATTGCTTTTAACCGTGGCGATGCAGGCGAATTTCTTGAAAAGAAGGCAAAGCTCGGCACGCATTATGACGCAGTAATCCTCGACCCTGCAAGGACGGGAGCGGACAGGAAGTTTTTAAACTCGCTCGTAAAAATCGCACCGGAAAGAATAGTTTATATTTCCTGCAATCCGGCTACGCAGGCGAGGGATCTGAAAACGCTAACGAAAAAGTACACAGTGACCGATATTCAGCCGTTTGATATGTTCCCGCATACGAGGCATGTGGAGTGCGTGGTTTCGATGTCGCGAAAAACGGATTAAATCGGAATATGCGGCTTAACGGTGCGGTTTGTGCGCATTGGACATACTACACTGTTTTGGCAGGATATGGCGGTTCGGCGTATAGGGTAATATGTCTGCGGTGACAGCAGTTTCGTAGCGATACACGGGGTGTGGGTCGGGTGTGCGGAAGTGGTGTTATGGTGGGCGGGATAGATGTTAAGCTTTTTGTGAAAAATTTTTGTGTTTGATTATAAATTTCGCTGTTAAACTGTTAGCAGTATAGCACTCAGTAAAGAAAAGATGTGTATAAGATTCGCCAAATTACGTTTGAACCACCTACTGCAATTAAAAAAATTTTTCAAAAACTATTGACTTGCCCCTGGGGCAATGTTTTATAATGGATTATATTAGGAGGTGGTATCGTGGGGTACAAAGTTAAATGGGTAGAAGATAATCTTGGAGTGACGAGGAAAGCACTCCGTGGTTTTGAAGAAGCGGGTTTAATGCTGAAAAATCAAGGTCGGCAGTATCGTGACTATGACGAAGATGATATCGACCGTATCTGGACTATTCGAGTATTACAAGGTATGGGCTATAAACTCAAAGAAATAGTTAATATGGTCAATGATGAAAACTTTGACTTTGACGATTCCATAGCTCAAAAGATTGAGGAGCTGGAAAAAGAAAAGATGAAAATTGAGACACACTTAGGATACGCAAAGGCCATTAAGTTGACCGGCAGGGTTCCTTTTAGACCAAGAAAAATGGGTGAGATGAAATTTGAAGATTTCCAGCAAGATGCTCTAGAGCGATGGAATATTACAAATGACCCTCAAGGAGCAGAGTATGCAAAGCTAGCAGATACTATACTATCAAAGCCAACAGAAGAATGGGAAGATAGCGATTTGGGACGTATGCTTTTCATGTTGGAATCTATGACACATATGGATACAGATTTACTTCTTGCTGAGTATGTTCTACCTAGAGCTATTGTAAAACGGCAACATTTAGGGGCGAATCATCCAGATATACAGTGCCTTGTTAAACTGATTTATGAAAATCAGAATTCATTGATATTAGGCATTGATATGGAAGGAATTTTAACAGAACAGCAATTTGCACGATTTTATTCTTCGAGTTATTTGTCGGGAGACGTTGCAAAATTGAAAACACATGATTTCAGCGAAGAAGACTGTTATTTTATTGCTGAAGCTGTTTCAATCTTTGGAGGGTATGAAAACCACGATGCACTAATAGAAGCAGAGCATCAATATGGAAGATAGAAAGGAATGGTGTGATATAAGTAATTTGGGTGGATATCAGTGGTTAACAACATCGGCTAAGAAAGTGGGCGGGCCTGTAAACTTAGTGCTGTTAATAGCTGGTTCTGGAGCAGCTATATATAAAGGCGGAGAAGTCCTCGTCAAAAATAGTGTAAAAGCTATTAAAAAGATACGGGCTGAGAAAAAAGTAATAGCTGAATCTAGTGCCAAAATTTATTGTGTAAGTGCGCAAGGTGTTAGTAATGAAGGCTTGGCATTTGCAGTGGGTGATAAGTTTAAGGTCTTAGAATCAGATGGTGACGCAGTGCTTATAGAAAAGATTGGTGATTTAACCAATCCGTATTTTGTGTCAGCGGAATTGTTAAAAGATATATCAGATTACAAAAATTAGGGGGATATTAATATGGCTATTGAAATAAGTGTATTGGGAAAAAGTAAAATGGCGTATGGTACAGAGGTAGATGTAAGCTACACCTGCCCTCATTGTGGAGAAACTGTCACGGATACAATTAAAACATTAAAAATTGTGTGGCAGAGGTATATGACCACGAATGTCCAGAATGCGGTGAATCCAGCGACTTGGATGTGGATTTGTAATAATCAAAACAATATTATGCTGTGAAAGGAGGTGTACTCATGGGCTTGTTTGGAAAAGGTTGGTTGAAGTCTTCAGATGATGATGAACTCAGAAGTAGAAAATCAGAGATAGAATCAGAGACTGATTGGAGTTCGGGTTCGATTCTTGACGGCGATTTCGATGGTGAAATTGAAGCTATTGATGCTATCGATGAGGAATTAAACCGGCGAGCATGGGGCAGGTACAATAGCGAAGACCACTCAAACGAAAGTTACGGTATCCATCGCGAACATGGTTGGTACTTGCCAAACGACGATTAATCAAGGGGAGGTGAAAAAAATGACCAGAGATGAACTGAAGGAACAGATTGATGAGTTAATGAGGGAGTATGCTGATGAAGAAATCGATGGAGCTACTTACGCACAAAAGATGATGAAGTTAACCACATCTGCTCAGAATGATAATGACGAGGAATGATAGGCAATATTGCTCTTATAAAGACAATGTCAAATAATTCTGATATAAACAGTCGGTTTTTATAACACTTAAAATTCAAGATAGAAAGCTCCTTACCATTGGAAGTATTTCCAGTGGTGAGGAGCCTGTCTTTTCTTATAGATACTATATTTCAATCTCAATAATAACTCCCGACTTCAACGCCACAGAAAACCTATCGCCCCAAACGACAATCTCCTTAAGCCACCGCCTAGAAAGGCTTTCATCAAACTCGGTCATCTCAGAATCCTGCTGCTCAATGAACTCGTTTAACTCATTGATACGCTTGACCTGTTCGTCACGGACGGCTGTGTCGGTGAAATTCTTCTGTTTCATCTCACGAAGTCGGAATATCTCATCGGCGATGTCGTTGTAGTCCTCCTTGCGGGACGCATGGTTGATAAGTTCCTGCTGAAGTTCGGCAAGCCGCTTGTCTATCTCCAGAGCCTGCTCATCTTCGTACCCACGAAGCACCATTGCAAGATTGTCCTGCAGCCGTTTCTGATAAGCGCTCTTACTGCCGAGCAGCTCATTGAATGCCTGCACGACCACATTTTTCAGCACTTATTCGTTTACCGTACGGGCATGGCAAATCACACCTGTAGGCTGCAAACGACTAAGACACCGCCAAACGATTGAACGACAGCCATGATTATTCCAGTGAACACGGCGAAACAGTTCGCCGCACTCCCCGCAGACTATCATCTGCGAAAAAACATGGTTACTGCTGAAACCGTGATTTCTGTTTTTCATACCAATTTACCCCAATTTTCTTTATGGTCATTATTGGCATTTACACAGTTTATTATTCAGACTCTCTATGCCGCCCATCAGGGCGGCATTTCTGCTTGTAGAAAAAGTATGTTTGTTTATAAAATGAAGCGATGCACAGTTCAGTTTATATCTCCCCGAACTCCTCTAGTCTCTGCATAATTTCCTTGCTTCTGTCGATAAACAGCAGAGCCTTGTTATGCTCATAATACTCCTTACATCCAAACTCGGAAATAAATCTTGCCGTGTAGCTGTTTGCGGTAAGCTCGGTTACAAGTATCAGCATTTCCTGTCCGTCGGTGTACACTTCATTGCAGAAAATAAATGCGTTTGACATCTTATCCCGTGCCGTTTTCGCCGAAATTTTAAGCTCAGACACAAGATTGTCATACCTGCTCCTGATATCCGCAAACGCCGTTTTTCCGTCCTTGCCGACTGTGAGAGCAGTCATATTCTCAAGCTGTGATATTGCTCTTGCGAGCGTTTTCTGACGTGATACGGAAATGCTTGACGACTGCTTGCCGTTTTCAAGCTCATTTTTCTTTACCGCTATAAGCTCATTCATCAGCTTTTCTGCGGAAATATCGCTGTCATGCGTTCTCAGTTTGAATTCTTTCAGCGTTACAAGCGTTTCACGGAGCATATCCTCGCCGTCTGTTACCTGCTTTGCCGATGCCGTAACACTGTCAAGGATAAGTCCGAGCAGGGATAAACGCTCGTCAAACTTTGCGTTTTCAGCCCTGTCTTTTATGCTGTCACTTGCATTGCCGCTGAGTATCTCGTCTATCTGATAGTCGCTCCTGTACTTATTGAACAGGTCGTAATATGCCGCAAAGCTTCTCGCTGTCCTGTCGTGCTGTATGTACTGACGAATAAGCTTTATGTCGACCTTGATATTATTTTTCTCATACAGGGTTATCATCTGCGACAGGTCTTCCCAACCTCTCGCCGTAACGAACGATTTTCCGTCAACCGTACTTTCTATGCGGTAAAAATCCGCTTTCTTAATTTCAAGATAGGTAAGCACAGAGGCATGAACGCCCGCCTTGTAAGCGTATTCTTTCCACGCTGTAAAATCAGGCTCGATGTCAATTCTTTTCAGTCTGTCCCACGTTACAATGTCAAACTCACGGACGGAATTATTGTATTCGGGCGGATTTCCCGCAGTGACTATTATCCAGCCGTCAGGCACTCTGTGTCTGCCGAACACCTTGTATTGCAGGAACTGGAGCATAATCGGGGCGAGCGTTTCTGATACGCAATTTATCTCATCAAGGAACAGTATTCCCTCTTTTACACCCGTATTTTCCATAAGGTCATACACTGCCGAGATGATTTCCGACATAGTGTACTCCGACACGTCATATTCCTTACCGCCGTAATTCTTGTGTACAATGAACGGCAGTCCGAGTGCGGATTGCCTTGTGTGGTGCGTCATAGAGTACGACAGCAGACCTACCCCCATTTCCGACGCTACCTGCTCCATTATCGCAGTCTTGCCTATTCCGGGAGGTCCCATCAGAAATACAGGGCGCTGTTTTTCAACAGGAATCGCATAGCCGCCCGTTTCGTCCTTTGTGAAATATGCCGTCATAGCATTCTTTATCTGTTCTTTTGCTTCTTTTATATTCATACTCTGCTCCTTTAGATCTCATCCGACGGAAGAACAAGCTTTATCGCCCACGGCGGAACATCGGGATTATTGTACTCATCGTCTATGAATACAAATGCCGTTTCATACGGCGGTTTTCTTGCGGGAAAATCCCCGTATCCGTCTGTAAAATAAATAAGCCCCTTGAGATTTGTAAACTCTTTGCTTTGTATCAGCTTATCAACATAAGCGAATACCGGGCGGAAATCCGTACCGCCGAATCCGTGCAATTTCATTGCAGCAAGATAATCGTCAAACTCTTCCTTCGAGGTTATCTTTCTGTCCTCCTGTATGTCCATGTCGCACTGGATAATATGAAGATTTATCTTTGTGAAAAAGCTTTCCTCGTTTTTGAGGATATTGTACGTCTTCTGAATGAATTTCTGTACAAGCTCGCCTGATACCGAGCCCGATGTATCGATTGCTATAACAAATTCCTTTATTCGCTTTACTTCCTTGTATTCAAGCGGTTCTATAAGCGGCATACGCTCATATAATTTCAGTCCGTAGGTGTAGAAGATATAATCAAACTCATCATCGTTTACACGCATTGCTTCTCCCATTACAGAGAATTTTTTCAGAAATTGCGTATAGTCATATTCTTCACGGTTGACGGCGTTCAGATTCTGAATGAAGCTGCCCCTTGTATCGCCTTTTTCCTTTGAAAACGCTTCTATTTCGATCTGCATTTTCTCCGAAATTTCTTTCCAGTCCTTTTCAAGCTGTGAGGCGGTTTCAGCTGACATCTGCATATCATTTCCCGTTCCATCTTCATTTCCGGGATTTTCTGCGTTACCGTTTCTGCTGCTGCCATTGCTGTTATCCGTATCATTACCCGACTGTCCGTTATCAGAATTCATGTCATTACTGTTCCGGCTGTTGCCGTCCTTGCTGTCCGGATTGCTTTTAATCTGCGTTGAAGCTTCTGTTTCAGGCGGCTTTGCATACCAGATTCTGTGGTCGTCTTCCATAAACAGCTCCGACCAGGCATAGACCTGCAAATCGTCGACATTCCTCAGGAGATAATCATATATCTTCTCTGCGGTGACAAACCGGCAAGCCGTTTTGATTTTGTCGATAATACTACCCTGTCTGACTTGTCGGGGCGAAGATAGCGCCTTTATATCAAGCTCATTCATGATATTCTCAGCGGCGATATCGCACGCCAGATTCCACCTGAGCGTGTCTACAAGCGTACCGACAATATTGTGGCGGAACACGCAATGAAGCATCATATGAAGATATGCCCGTGTCAGATTATATCCGGATTTATAGCTTTTCAGCACATAGCTTTCGTCATAGAAAATGTATCTGCCGTCAGTAGCAACAGTTTCGGTTATGATTGACGGTTTCAGCAGCAGCTTATTAATTGCGTTGTCAAGAAATCTGAGATTTACGGCAAGCGTATTGCGGGACAGCATAAGTATGTCGGTTGCAAGCGCCGAGAGCTTCTCGGCACGCTCCTTTGCCTTTTCATATTCCTTATCCGTAAAATCACTTCCTTTGTCGATTCAATAAGTTATCCCGTTGTACCAATCGGTTATTTCATTGCCTGTCTGAGATGAGTAAATATGTATTTTTCGCAACCGTAAAAAATTCTCCGTGAAATAAAGGTATTTTCACTTAGCGTCACCTTTTCAAGGGAAGTACAATTCGCAAATGCGTGTTGCTCTATAACTCGCACCGTATCGGGAATAGTCAGCTTCTTCAGCGAGGTACATCCCCCAAAAGCGGCACCGTGTATATAAAGTCACATATAAGGCTATAGTTCCAGTGATGACAGCGGGTCGCAAAAATTGTCGTGTTCCGGACTGTTTGCAACCGTCAGAAGAAATGCGGCGGCAGAGGTATTACCCTGCTCGTCTGCAAATTCAATAAGCCCTGTTACATTCCCGGCGGTGATCAAGCCGTTTTCCTTGCATATTCCGAGTAGCTCGGCACTGTCCTGCGTAATACAGTAACGTACGGCGTTTTCCGCATTATTATGCAGAAAATCAAGGTAATGCTCCTCTGCTGCGGTGCTGAGATTCACTCTGTACATAAGACGTGAAAACGCTATCGCATATTGAAGATTTTCGTCCTGCAAAGCAGGGAAATAATTATCCTGCGCCGCAAAGTCAAAACCGTCTTTGCCCCAGATATTACGCAATATAAAATTGTACGCCGATGATCCGTCGGTCGCCGTAACTGCTTTATAAAGCGGTTTCCCGCTGATTGTGCTTCTGACGGTAACGCTTACGCAATCGGAAAATGCGTCGCCGCCGACTGAAGCTATGCCGTCCGGGATCTCAAGTTCATGCAGGCTTTCGCACATAAAGAATGCCTTTTCTCCTACACTTTCCAACCTGTCGGGAATATTTACCGATTTCAGGTTGTGGCAGTTCAGAAATGCCATATTTCCTATTTTAGTCAAACTGTCGGGAAGCGTGATACAAGCAAGGCTTGTACACTCTTTGAAAGCTCGCTCATCAAGCTCTGTGACTGTATCGGGCAGAGATACCGATATCAGCGACAGGCAACTGCCGAAAAGATTATATCCTATCTTAGTAACGCCTGCGGGAATGTCAATACTTTCAAGGCTTGTGCATCCCCAGAATGCAGAATTTCCGATTTCCGTAAGTTTGTTATCAAGATATATTGTATTGAGTGCACTGCACTGGGCGAAAGCACAGCTTCCGAGCCGTTCAACACTGCCCGGTAACGTGACAGAAGTCAGCGATGAACAGCCGTAGAATGCGCCGTCGTTTATGACTTTCAGACTTTCCGGGAGCGTAACGGAAATAACGCTCTGTAAGCCGCAGAGGGCGTCCTTGCCTATGGTCGTTACACCGTCAGGCACGGTAATGACAGTTTCGTCCTCTTTTAGCAGACATTTTTTCAGTACAGCATCCTTTATATCAAATTGTGCCAAAGCAATTACCTCTTTCTGTTTCTGTAGTATAAGAGAGTTCATTCTTCTTTGTTTACCGCAATAATTCTATATGTCGATATCATTATCGTCAACAAGCAGAATTCTGACTTTTTTTGCTGTGACGTTATTTATTTTACGGGTATTTTTTCAAACACGGTATTCCCTCCGATATTCAGAAAATTCACCATGAGCAAGGTTTATGCGTTTTATATCTTTATGGTTTAAGTATATCACAACGTAGCTGAATATTCAATATTTAATCAATGTCCGTAAAAACAGAAAAACCGCACTGATATAAAGGTGCGGTCTTTCTTGAACTTATCAAAGATTGTCGACTGCCGAACGTTCAAACGCAAAGCATCTTGTATAGCTTTCCATATGCCTTTATTATCATAGAGCCCGTGAGTATCTAATACATTGATAAATTCTCAAATTACTTTGTCAATCTGCTCCGGATTAATAACAAGTAGTATTGGTTTAACACCTGTCTTGCCCGCAAGTGTTGTGATATAATGTAGCCATTCCTTATTTCTTCTTTTTACGTTAATTCGTGAAAATGGTAGAAATTTTTACATTCTTGTGCTATAATTATTATGTATTTTTATATTCTTATCGTCAATCAGCAATCTACGAATATGTCACAGGCAAGAAACGAGTAAAGGAGGTCACGAACAATGCCGATTAGAGCAGACCAGCTGAAAGAGAAAGAGGATTACCAGAAACTCATACTGGAGCATCTGCGTGATGATGACGGCTATCGAATCCGCCATGCAGACAAGTTCTCTCCCGGTCTGGCAATGGATACGGAGATGCTCCTTGAATTCCTCGAAAGCACCCAGGCGGATACGATGACGAGTCTCCGTGCGATTTACAAGGAACGCACCGAGGTCAATTACATCAATGCCGAAATCAACAAGCCGAGCCGTGGGCTGATCGATGTTATCAAGCACGGCGTAGAGTTTGACAGCGGCTACGAACTGAAGCTAATGTACCGCAAGCCGGACAGCACAAAAAATCCCGTTGCAGTCGAAAACTACAACAGGAACATTTTCTCTGTCATGGAGGAGGTATATCACAAGAACGATGAGCGCATTGACCTTGTGCTGTTCTTGAACGGTATCGCTATTTTTGCTGTGGAATTGAAATGCAACACCTCCGGGCAGAATTACGAGGATGCGATCAAGCAATACAAATACGAGCGCGACTGCACCACGCGGCTTCTCAAAGAGAAGATCGGCGTGTTCGCTGCGTTTGCTATGGATCTGAACGAGGTGTATTTCTGCACAAAGCTGCTCGGCAAGGACTCCTTCTTCAATCCCTTTAACATAGGCTACGAGTTTGGCAAGGGCAATCCTCATAACGACCAGTCCGGCATCAATGTTTCCTATATGTGGGAGGACATCTGGACGAAGGATAAGATTCTCTTCCTCATCGAGCGGTTCATCTACATCAAGACGAAGGAGCGCAAAAACTCTGATACGGGCAAGGTGCGCCGTACAAAAGAATTGATATTCCCGCGCTTCCACCAGCTCCGCGCTGTGGAAAAGGTCATGAATGATGTCATTCTCAACCGCTCGTCCTGTAACTATCTAATCGAGCATTCGGCAGGTAGCGGCAAGACTGAGACGATTTCGTGGCTTGCTCATATCCTGTCTACGGTGCATGATGCCGAGAACAACAATGTTTTTGATACCGTTCTGGTTATCACCGACCGCATCGTTGTCGACCGCCAGCTACAGGAAGCCATCATGGGCATGGAGCATAAAAGCGGACAGGTCAAGGTCATGGATGATAAGTGCGATTCCAATGACCTGGCGATTGCTCTGCGTGGAAACACGAAGATTATTGTCACGACCATTCACAAGTTCTATTACATCCTCGACAACAAGCTGCTCACTAATCTGAAGGATAAGACTTTCGCTGTTCTGATTGACGAGGCGCACTCCTCCACGGAATGAACCTTTATGCAGTCCGTCACCACGGTACTGACGAACGAGACTGACGAGGAGGAGAAAACCGAAGAGGATAAGATGCGTGAGGAAATCAAAAAGAGTGGCAAACAGCCAAATGTCTCCATGATTGCCTTCACTGCTACTCCGAAGCCGGACACCATTCAGCTTTTCGGCACGCTGAACGCTGAAGGAAAGAAAGAATCCTTTGATTTGTATTCCATGAAACAGGCTATCGAGGAAGGCTACATCCTGAATGTCCTTGACAACTATGTGACCTGGAAAACCTACTGCCACATCAATAAAGCCATCGAGGATGATCCGGAGCTTAAGACAATCGCCGCTAAAAGAAAAATGGCTCGGTTCATCGACTTACATACCACGAACATCGCACAGAAAGTTGAAATTATCGTGGAGCATTTCCGTGCGAATGTCGCGCATCTGCTCGGCGGCTCTGCTAAAGCTATGGTGGTCACTTCTTCTATCCAGGCTGCCGTTGAGTACAAGCAAGCATTTGTAAAGTACATCCACGACCACGGATATACAGATATCAAGGCTCTTGTCGCTTTCTCTGGAAAGGTCAAAATCAAAGGCGTGGAATACTCCGAGTATGGCATGAACCAGATCAAAGAGGAAGAACTGCGCTATGAATTTGACCGCAGCTGCTATCAGGTGCTGATTGTTGCGAACGAGTACCAGACAGGTTTTGACCAGCCGAAGCTCGTTGCAATGTATGTCGACAAAAAGCTGAAAGGCGTGGCGGCAGTTCAGACACTCTCTCGCCTGAACCGCATCTATCCGCCTTACGATAAGACCACCTTCGTTCTGGACTTCAAGAACGATTACGAGGATATCAAAAAGGCATTTGCGCCTTATTACAAAGATACCATCCTCTTTGAAACCATTTCGCCGTCCGATATCCGTGATCTTGACAGAGAACTGGATAGCTATGACTTCCTTGATGTAGATGACATTGACGAATTTAACGGCTATCTGTATCAGACAAAGCGGTCGGCACGGGATAAAGAGCGGATGTGGAATCTGCTTGATGTGGCCGTAAAGAAGGTTGAGAAGAAGTCCGAAACCGACCAGGAGACAATCGTCAAGACCATTCGCCGTTTTCTCAAGGGCTATTGCTTCCTGATTCAGGCTACTGCCTATGAAAACCTCGAACTGCATAAGCGATATAATTTCCTGAGTTATCTCATCAAAGAGATCAATGTCGGTGGCGGCGGGAATAATTTTGACATTGCCGATAAGATTACTGTCAGCGAATTCCGGCAGGAACAGACCGGCGAACATAAGAAGCCTGAGATCGAGGCACAGCCGGAAGTGAAGATCAAGAAGCCGAAGCCCGCCAGTGTGGAGGAGGAACAGAAAAAACGTCTCTCCCAGATCATTGACGAGGTAAATGCCCTCTACGATAAAAAATACGGTACTGATTTTGCCACAAAATCTGCCATGCAGATTAGAGACCTGCTCCTTCAGAATCCCGAATTTAAGGAGCGCCTTACCAAGAGTGCCAAGAATAACTCTCTTGACGATTTCAAATTTACCTATGACGACTGCATCCAGGATGCTCTCGTGGAGGGTTACGATCAGAACGCAGACTTTTACACTCTGCTGCTGAACAATGAAGAAGTCCGTGCGCGGATTGCAAGCGTATTCATGAGTGAGATTTATCGTATTCTGCGCGGAGATGACAAATAGGAGGAATACCGCATATGCAGAATGATAAGAATCCATTCATGCCTTATGTCGAGGACTTCGAGGCAGAAGCTGAAGCCTTTCTGCGAAAATACTGCAAAGAGGTTCTCGACAGCCCGCAGGCAACACCGATACGGGACATTGCAAAAAGGCAGATGAATCTTGATATCGTTGACACCGAGAGCTTATCTCCCGATGACAGCATCCAGGGAGCCATCGCTTTTACCGCAGGGATTATCGAAGTTTACGACTGGGCATCCGAGGAATACATCGGCTATGAAGCAACACAACCTACTGTGTTCCTGGATTCGGATATCATCAATCCGGGACGTGCAAACAACACGCTTGCGCATGAATGTTACCATTGGTATAAGCACAGGGCGTATTTCCGCTATCAGAACACACATCATCTCGGTTCTGAATTTGCCTTTCGCTGTCTGGCTGCGGGACAGCATGACCGCAGTGAACAGTGGTCGGACATTGAAAAGATGGAATGGCAGGCTCGTACTATTGCACCGAAAATTCTTATGCCTCGATGCACTGTGCGTATGCTTCTTTCCAATCTGCTGGGCAATGCGAAAAGTGGTACTGTTCAGCCATCAGCATTGAAATCGGCTGTCGAGGAGATTGCCAAAATCTATTAGGTGTCCAGGCAGTCGGCAGCAATTCGTGTATCTGAATTGGGATACCCGGAGGCGATTGAATTATACGAAAACGAGACCGTTAGTTTCGAACGCAGACCTCGCAGGAGTTCCACGGCGGCAAAGTTTCATCAGCAGCCGATTGATGAAGTTTCCGCTTTCAGACTCTATATAAGTAATGAGTTTCTGAAAGCCACACTCGATACAGGCGCTTTCTGCTATGCTGAAGGTTACTTTGTTTTGCGGGATGAGAAATATGTGCTGCCCGGCGAGGAAGCTTTGTTCCTTACTGAATACGCAAGGCTTCACCTCTCGGAATGTACGCTTGATTTCTCCTACAAGTTGGTTTGCAGCCGGGCAACCGTCCGGGACGTTCAGTATATGTTCCGTGCCGATACAGAATACAAAAAGCTACCGTCCTATGATTCCAATACTCAGAATATGGACGAGTACAACAAGGCACTTAAAAAAGCTCTGGATGATGCAGACACAGAATTTCAGGCACAGCTTAAGCGCAACCGACTCGTAAACGAAACAACATCGCAGCGGATGTGCAAGTATATGGATGCTGCACATTGGAATACAAGCATTTTCCAAGATAGAACTCTTCTTGCGCCAATGGATTACACCCGCGTCTACCAAAACCATAAATTCAGAGTTCCTTCCTATACGGCAATGGCTGTAGGACTGGAACTTACACTCCACGAGACCGAGGAGGCACTTCGGCTCTCCGGTTTAGGATACGACAATAGTGATGACACGGACTATGCTTATATGTATATCCTTTCGGCATTCCACGGCTGCTCTATTGACGAATGCAATACCGTTCTAAAAAAATTAAATGTGAAGCCTCTGGGGACGAAGTCAAAAAGTTAATTTCCTAAACAAGTCAAGCCACCTGTTGTCAGGATGGCTTGATTTAAACTATTAATCATCTCCATCATCTATTGGTCCAAATAACTCGTCAAACTTCCTTTCCAGTTCTTCTCTCAGCGTATCATACTCTTCCACTAATGTCTCTGTATTTGCCTTTCCTTTCTTTTCTTCGTATTCTCTAACGGAGTTTCGCATATTATTAACAAAAGCCATATGACGTTCCTTTCCGGTTAACATTCTCTATTCTCCCTTCCGAGTCAAGTATTCATTTATCTGTAAATAGTAATCACACACTGCATTTTCAGCATATTCCCTGGCATCACTCTCACAGTCTTGGAAGTAATAACTACAAAAATCTTCCTCTCCACTTATATAACTATTAAATTCGTCAGCATATGACTTTGCCTTACGAAACAATCTCAGATTTTTACTGTATTCGTCTGCCCCGTGAAGTGCTTCAACCACTCGATGCTGATAACTGTGATATGCTTCATGGCACACAGTGTCGAGTACCTCCCAAGAAGAGTCATAGAGTAAGCTATCCATACTAATGACAATCTCATGGGTTTTATCCGAATAGTAGCCCAAAACCCCTTCGTTAAGATTTGCGACTCCAACATTTAATTCGTTAGGAATCCCTAAATATCGCTGTTCAACATTTGCAACCGTCTGAAGTACATCCAGTCGCTCCTGAACAGTCAGTGAATTCCACGAATCATCTTGCAAGAAAGCTATTGTTTCCATATTATTGGATAATGACTGCTCATTAATATTTGCTTGTGTTGCCGGACTTACTCCTGATTTCATTATTGTAGATCCAAAGAGAATACCGATGCCAGAAACCACCATTATAAAAGCGAGTCCCACACCTATAAACTTTTGTGTCATTGACGCTATACGAAGAATCCGTCTACACAAAATTCGCCCAAGATGCTTTCTGTTTTTTATTTTTCTACTGATAACGAGAACTGAATATATAACAGAAATAATTCCAACAACCAATAGACAATTTACTATAAGCGACTGTCTAATTTGATAGTATGCCAGGACTGTATAGATACCATATCCTGACACTAAATTAAAAAAGACGCTTACACCGTTTCTATTATTCTTTAATTCCATTGTAGATGCAGCAATACAAAACACAATGACAATTCCCCAGAGTATAAGTTTGGACTCCATAAACGACCGAGAAGGCAAACACCTGAATAAGATATTTTTATACCACATCCAAGCTATCATTGCCCAGAGGATATGTTCTAACACAAAACCAATTTTATTGAGAGAATTATTTGTCTTCATTTCAGATCTCCTTGATTTTTTTCTATCTTATCATCAATCGAAATCGTCCTTTTACAGGGGGAATAAAAAGGCGCCAAGATGAGATTTAGTCATCCTGGCGCACATAAAGTTATGCCCGTTCACCTCCATATGGCAAATTCTATATTACGGAACTAAAATGATGCTTATTGTTGTACCTCCTCATTTTTTGAATACTTTTTCACGGCTAAGAAGTATTGCTGTTTTCACATATGTTGTGCGCTATCTACAATATATTAATGCATTAGTAATAACCATCCCCTTCTTCTCGTATCAAGCCACTCTTATAGCACTATTGCCATTATTGCAAGCGCAATTGAAAGCTGAATAGCGTAGTTCACAAATCCATACTTAAGATACTGACCAACGCCCCAAGGTATTTTCTTTCCTCCCTCCTCTTCAATACCGGCTGCATTAACCTTACCAGAAAGTATAAAACCTGCGGTGGCACTCCACATGAACAACGAACTTCCTGCACAAATTGCAGCCGCATATGCTACTGCTATCCAGTCGGATTGTGCCCCAAGAGGTCCTTTACATATTTCAACAATTACAGGCATCATGGCTGCGGCTGCTGGTCCCGCACTAAACACTCCCGCTACTAAAGATGTAATTACCATAATTGCCATGACCAACAGTTTAGGGTTACTGATATTATTTTGTAAGTAAATCGCTACGAGGTTTAATAGTCCGGTTTGGCTGATCACCTGTGCAAAGAACAAGAAGGATGCAATTGTAAGTACGGATTTCAAATCCATAAGCTGCCCTACTTTTATTTTCTTTATCGAGCAGATTACCATTGCAACAGCATAGCCTAGAACTGCAATAATTTCGGGTGGGATTATATTCTGTGGAACAAAGCTCCATGCCAAAAACATACCTACAAATACCACTGCTAAACATTTTAATACGTCAAAACGAATTATGATATTTTTGTACTGACTTTTTAAATTGCTTACAGCAAGACTACGAATAGCTCCATCATCTTTTTCTTTTTTTACTCGCATTCCCCATACAATAATCAGTACAATGGAGGTAAGTGCAAACAAAGGAAATGCATGTGTTAAATAACTAAGAAAGCTTGTAATCCCACTAGTCATTATAACAATAGCCGGGAAATCACCCACCGGAGATGCCGCCCCTCCTGTATTTGAAAGTGCAAGGATTGTAGCGAAGAACACACATACATATTTTCGATCAACTTCAAGTGTCTTTAATAGAACGAATACGATTGGAAGGATCATCATAACTGCTGTAATGTTATTCAAGCAAGATGAGATCAGGAACATCATTCCACCGAACATCATCAGGCAGAGTCGTTTCTTGCCTTTAGATAACTCAGCAATTTTGATTGCGAGAAGTTGCATTATTCCTGTTTCAGCAATCAAATTGGTGAATAATTCCATTACGATGAGGATGACAAGAACATCATATGAATAATTACTCATCACACTCTTAACAGGAATATCGAAGAGGAGTGCCACTATACTCCCAATCACGAACATAGTTGCAATCAGTATCAGAGACGCACTCTTGCCAAGCGTGTTAAGAATATGTCCGTGTTTTTTGTGTTGCTTTTCCTTGGATAACACCCTTTTATCTGAAACAACTAACGCATTATTCATGACCCACTCCTCCATTTCGCACTTAATCTATGTTGACCTATCTCCATCCAGCCATCATACCGTGTTGCAGCATCAAGTTCTTTATAGGGCACGAAGACTTTTTTCCCGAGAAAACCGCTGTAATGTTCCACCATTCTATATGTATCTGGCAGAACCATTGCTCTTTCGCCACCCGAGTACCCGCTTATAACCATCATTCCATTTCCAGGGAAGAAGGACTGAGGAAAATACGGCTCTTCCAAAACAGTTACAGAAACCCCACGAGGCAAATTATTATTAAGGCGCTCCTTAGCTTCGGGATCCAAGTCACATGGGATAGCAATGATGGCTTCTGTCTTTTGGTTAGACAGTCTACCCATTTCTTCAATCAAGGCAATTTCCGGAGTAAGAAACATATATTTGTTCTTGTCAAAACCAAGAAGCCATTGAGCAACCCTACCCACCCGAACCCCTATTTCTTCATCTGGCAGGGGCATTGATGCCCCTACCTTTTGGATAACATCGGCACTATCGCTGACCTTTGCAAGGTTGACCGCTGTTTCAAATAAACCGATTTCTCTCGCTGTTTTCTGCATATCCATACTACTCTTCTCCTCTCTTTTCTTTCAGATAGGCAATCAGCCTGGAAATTACTGCGATTTCGTTCGGTGATGAGTTCAAAATATCGATAAATCTTTCCCCTGCATCACCATACAACTTGGTGTAAAGTTCCTGCGTACCATCTCCGAGAACAGGAGCGGGAAATTTCGCAAAATTCATATTCATATTAAGCCACCTCCTCAATAATATTCATCAGCTGGATTGCGAGTATCTGGATTTCAGGCGGAGCCTCTTTGATAATCTCTGCGGCTGCCAGGGCAGTATCCTCATCGCCAAAGACCTCTTTCAACAATGTCCAATCAGCCTCGTCAAACTCTACATGCATCAGAGCTTTTCGTTCGTGAGGGGGAATATGTCGCCCCGGTGCTCTATGTTCGTGCATCATATGAATACCTCCTTCTAAAGTTCTTTCATTCCTATCATTCGCATAAACCTTCATATCTGCCAACCTCCTTCAAATTATTCAACCGGTTGATGTAAAGATTATATGACAATTTAGCAGCCTCATTGGGAGGGGGGGAATTCCCCCTCCGTTTATGCAACCTCCTTCTCCTCTGAGTTCTTGCGAAGTTTGTTCTGTAGTGCTATGACCTTATCACATCTGTCAACAACTTTCTGGTCATGAGAGATATACACAATACCTGCGCCGATTCTTTTAGCATACAACTCAATATTTGTGAGGACATAGTTAGTTGCATCCTTATCGAGGTTTGCCGTAATTTCATCAAACACATACAGCTTGGGGGTACGCAAAAATGCTCTAGCGAGTGAAAGTCTCTGCTTCATACCTCCAGAAAGTTCATCGGCCTTTTCACCTATCATGCAATCAAGAGCTTCCTTAGGATCAATACGGATAACGGTATCATTGTGGTCCGTACCCACAAGATGAACATTCATTAACGCTTTAACCAATTCTTCATCGTCAACTTCTCTCTCAATCCCATACATAAGATTTTCACGAACAGTTCCGGCAATAAAGAATGAACTTTGAGGCGTGTAGTACAGCATGTCCGTCAATTGTTTTTGACTAAATAAACCTTGATCCTTGCCAAACAATGTGATTTTTCCTTGCGTATGTGGATAATAGCGGTTCAAGCATCTTACCAAACTTGATTTTCCACAGCCGTTAGGTCCCTGCAATGCGATTATCTTCCCGCTTGGAATAACGATATCTTCATACCAAGCGAGTGAGAGATCTTTCTCCGGATTGGTAACTACAACATCTTCAACTCGAATATCGTTTCCGTTTGCATCCTCATCAGACGAATGAATGTCAAACACTTCATCCGAAGGGCTGGCAGCAACCTCAAGCAATACTTTTGCTTTGATCACGGATGAAGCTGTTTCATCCATAAATCTGTAAACCTCATCAATCGGCTTCACAAGTTGCTGGAACAGCAGACAAACCGTAATCACAGAGCCTGCAGACATCTTTCCATTAGAAATCAAGAGAATGGACGCTACAAGAAGCACCACCTGAAATGAAATTTTGCAAAACTGCTTTAGGCAGTCAAATGAACCCATATACCTATGATGCCTTTTTTCGGTTCGGCTTATATTCAAGATACTTGGAATAAGTCTTTTCTTTTCATACTCCTCTGCGTTCATGCCTCGAATCAGTTCAAGGTTGGAAATTGATTGACAAATTTGCCCATCTAAAGCATTCTTTTGCCCAACAATGCTTTCACGAATGCCATTCTGAGAACGAATTTGGAAAGCAGAGATGATGATTGTAAGCACGAGATATACGAGCATAATCCCAACCATAATTGCTGGAGCGTTGAGAAATACCTGAACAAGGGTGCATACTGCTGTCAATATAGTGGCAAATATATCATTACACATGATTTTAATAAGCTGGCTAAAGCCCGCCACGCCTTGGTTAAGTTGAGCAGTTTTTTCTCCGCTTAAGCAGCCAGAGTAATACGCTACAGGCATCTTTAACAGTTTTTCGATGCTATACTCACGAATTTCAGATTCGTGAGAGGCAATGATGCAATCTAGGACTACTCGACGAATGATAGTAATACATTCAGCCGCAAGATATATCAGCCCAAATGTCACAACTGCTAGAGCACCTTGCGCAATGGTGCTGACGGTTCCATCGGAAATGCTTGTGTACAATTCACCTAGCCTCACCGGCCACATAGATGCAAGCAAGGAACTAGCAAATGCAAGCATAATAACCCCGATGCACTTCAACTTCGTTTTCTTGCTCATAACCGAGAGATATTTCTTCATAACAATGTCCTCCTCTGAGAATTATTTACTACCCGATGCTAAATAGAGCATAGCATTTTTCTTTCCCTTGACTTCCTAGGGGGTATTTTCATTTAGGCCGCCACGGAAGATAATCCGCCTACAGAATCAATAGAAACGAGCATCAGCTTTTCATCTTTAGGCAACTTCATGACTGTACACAACACTTTCGTCCCCTTTAACAAATTTGCAAATTTGTAAGCAAAGGCTTTCTGCCCGTTATCAAGCATCAGGTAGGCGCCTGCTTTGCAATGGCCTGTCACCTCTCCGTAGCAGCCGTCAAATCTTTCGTAATTAACAATGGTATTCATTTAGTGTACCTCCTCATTCGTTCTATGTTATTTATACCAGATTAAGATTTTTCAACTTGGAGGGGAGTAGATTCTCGGTCAGATGACATTTAGGTTTGGGCGGTTATCTTTCTCGACCATTGATACTTTTCTCATATTCCTCTGTTAGACTCAAGTATTGCTTATCTCTCATAATGTCATAGCGAGTAGTGATAATTGGTCTTTGTCCTCTCCTAAACACATACTCCTGACCTATGGGCATATAAAGAACCTCATCTAGTGGTATATTCAATCTCTCGCTGATAGATCGTCCGGTTTTAAGATCCATACCTCCCATGTACAGATATGTATCGCAGTTATTGATAATTGTTGTTGCATCCTCACTTCCATACATGCTTTCAAGTTGGGACTCCGATTGAACTAGGAGCGTTACCGAAATCTGTTTTTCACGAAAAATGCTAATATATTCAGGAAAGTTTAGAATTCTACTACCCGTTGCAAAATCATCGCAAAGCACATGTACCGGAATTGGAAGTTTGCCATTCGGCAAGCTCTCAGCATATTCAAAAAGAGTTTTGAATGCCTGGGCATAAAACATATTAATAAAACAATTTAGTGCAGGATTTACAGCAGATGTAGAAACGAACAGAACTGTCTTTTGAGTAGCCAGCTGCTCAAAATCAATTTTTTTCTCCATACCTATCATTTTTCGAAGTTCTGGGCTAAAGATAGTGTCTATGGTTGTGTTTAACGTACCGAATATGCAGCTCGCCGTTTTGATAGGGAGCTGATGAAACGATTTCCAGCAGGATACTGCAAAACAGCCAGGATCCTTCTCTGCAAGATACTCGAATTTTCTGTCAAGAGATGTCGCAATCTGTCCGCCACTCTCTCTAAAGTCAATTCCATCGTGCAAATCAAGCACATCGCTAAATGTGGCATTCTCCTTAGTCATAAGAATGTACGCAATTTCAGCAGATAAAAGAGATGTGGCGGCTTCATCCCAATATGGATCAGCGTTTGACTTATCTTTTCTCGGATTCGCTTTAACGATTGACTCGGCCAAAAAGGTGATGTCCGAATAACTCCCAATATACTGTAAAGGGTCATAGGCAACATTGCTTTCAGTAGGGTTAATGAAGTTAAGATCCTCCACAATATACCCGCGATGCTCAAACACTGACCTATACTTGTTTACAATTCGTCTTTTTGTTACCGTTGCAATCAGACTGGAATTGAATGTCTCCAATAGACGGGGTTCTGAGATAGACATTGTCTTGTCGCATCCACTGCTCCCGCATACAATGACATTGTTGTTCAAGCCCGTTACATTACTATCGGTACTGTAGATGACGTTCTCCCCAAGAATCATTCTATCCGTAGCCATTTTTATTCCTCCATAATTTTTTCAAATCCTACGACCTGATCACACAAACCAAACTCAATACTTTCCTCTGGGCTAAAGTAATGATCATAACCGATTGCCTTTTCGACTTCCTCTTCACTCTTCCCGGTATGTTTCGCGAGAATTTGATTCATCTTCCTTTTTGTCTCTAAGAGACTGTCCGAGATGGACTTAATGGATGAGCTGTTTCCACCGACTCGATTTCCGAGTAGAGGCTCGTGGATCATCAGCTCACCATGAGGCAGCATATATCTGCCGTGGTTTCCGCAAGCGAATAATACGGCTCCCATGCTGTAGGCT
>ULRK01053342.1_pt1 | contig 35283 bp, 33 predicted proteins | sample 1955341 | NCBI WGS metagenome assembly ULRK01 (sample SAMEA4835680, study PRJEB28245) | human gut metagenome | biome: gut microbiome; material: fecal sample | place: Denmark | collected 2008
GATGTCCATATTTTTTGTGTTGCACTTGATATTATAATCTACCTACCGCCCCTAGACCCTGCCGGGGGCTACGCCCCTGCGACCCCATTTTTAAAAATTATATAGGTTTTTCGACAGCCTGCGATGCCCGTCCTCAACGGACGGGCATTTTCTCACCCCAACGTACAATCAAGCACCATCATAACAACAAACCCTGCCGCCGCACCTATCGTTCCTATGTTGCTATGCTCTTTGCCCTGCGCCTCGGGTATAAGCTCTTCTATCACAACATACATCATAGCCCCTGCCGCAAACGACAGCATATACGGCAAAAGCGGAGCGATGAATGAAGCGAGCAGTATCATCACCGCCGCACCTATCGGCTCGACAACTCCCGACAGCACTCCCATCACAAACGCTTTTCCCTTTTTCATTCCCTCGCTTTTAAGCGGCATTGAAACCACCGCTCCTTCGGGGAAGTTCTGTATTGCGATACCCAGTGCCAGCGCAAATGTGCTTGCAAGAGTAACGCTGTCGCCGCCCGTGCCGGTTGCCCCGGCTACAGCCGCACCGACAGCCATTCCCTCCGGCACGTTATGGATAGTCAACGCAAGCAGCATCATAGTAGTTTTCGAAAGCCCCGATCGCACGCCCTCAGGCTTATCGCTGTCAAGATGCAGGTGCGGCACAAAGCTGTCTATCCCAAGCAGAAACAGTATCCCCGCCGCAAAGCCGACCACAGCAGGCACCCAGTTCATTTTCCCGTAGCCCTGCTCGGACAGCTCCATTGACGGTATCAGAAGCGACCATACCGAAGCCGCTATCATAACTCCCGATGCAAAACCAAGCAGCAGCTTCTCCGTCCCAGCCCTCACCTTGTCACGCATAAGGAACACCATAAGCGAGCCGAGCGTTGTTCCCATAAGCGGTATCATCAGTATCAGAATTATCTCCATTTGCGCCACCTCAATATAAGTTAGTTTAGACTTACCACTTATATTTTACCACAAACAAAAGAAAAAGCCAAGCGTTACACCTGACTTTTCCCGTAATATTTACTTTTTGCGTTTCTCACAGCGTGCATAAGCATTGCTTACTTTACTGATTCTTTGTTCTGATTTTTATCAGTTCAGCTATTGTGTAAGTTTCTTTCCGTTACAGCAGAACCTTCTATAGAAAACATTTTTTCCTTTTTACGCTATCATTAATTCACAAAAAAATCTCCGCAGCCCAAAGCCACGGAGATAAAACCGTCATATGTAACGCCGTATTACTTGATTACTTCGACCATCATGCCGGGAGCGGCCATTACAGCGTTTGATTCGTCTGTATCAATATGCATAGCGTCAGCAAAATTCTCGCTTACTCTGATAACAACATCACCGAGTACTGCGCTTCTACCGTCCGAGTTTACCTTTACGCTTACAACGCCCTTGTTCTTCACGCCCCACTTTTCAGCGGTTTCGGGAACAAGGTGGATGTGACGCTTTGCAACGATAACGCCCTCGCTGATTTCGATCTCGCCCTCAGGACCTGTTATCTTACATCCGGGTGTGCCTGCAATATCGCCCGATTCTCTTACGAATATAGGACATCCGATAGAACGTGCGTCCGTAGCCGAAAGCTCAACCTGTGTAGCAGGACGAACAGGGCCTAAAATAGATACGTTTGCAAGCGATCTCTTGGGGCCTGTTATAGTAACTCTTTCCTCGCAAGCGAACTGACCGGGCTGAGAAAGATCCTTCTTCTTTGTAAGCTCGTGACCCTTGCCGAACAGTGTTTCGAGAGCCTCCTGCGTAACGTGGATGTGACGTGCGGAGGTTTCCAGTAATACTTCCATTTTTTCCATAATGTTATCCTTCTTTCATGCCAAAGGCAATTTTTACTGTTAACATTATACACCCGTGAAACGAAAATTTCAAGTGTTTCATATAACGAATATCGGGCGGAACAAAAAAGTTATAACAGCGTCCGCTATCCCCAGCAGAAAGCAGCCGATACAGCACACCGCAAACCGCTCAAGATATATCTTATAATAGTGCGGAGCCTCGTCACGCCTGCCTTTAAGCACAGCCAGCACACTGTTTGAGCACAACACGGACAGACGGCACTGATAACAGCAGATTACCGTTCCAATAAATGCAGACGGAAGAACAAACACCGCAAAAGCCGGTATCCCGTTTGCCCCATATGTATTCACAAGCGCTGCAAACGTCATTCCCACGCCTATACCCTTGAATGCCGGTATAAGCGCTCCCACAGGCTGTCCCACTGCGCAAAGCCCTGCTAAAAACGGCACAATGCACCATATAAGCGCCGATATGAACGAAGCGGCGGCATTCCCGAAAAATCCGCCGTGTATCCTTCCTTCGAGAAAGCCCTCCAGCATCTCATCAGGCACGGTCACCGTTGCCTTCCCGTAAAACACCGCCCCGACAACAGCCCCGGCAACCGCCGTTATAAAGAGTATCAGCCCCGCATACTGCCTGTTGCGCCTGCCTTTAACCACTACTTCCGATACGGTTATACCGTCGGCACTCAGCTTCTCGTTTTCCTCCGTCATAACCGCCGTATCCGCATCCTGCCCCTTGCAAACATCGTCCCCGCCCGCCACAGCGTCAGACTCGCACACCGCATTTCGTTCCTTTAAAAATTCTTCCCTTGTCATAATTTCGTTCATACTGCACGTCCTTTCCTTTCGGGTACTCTACAGTAAATCTATGAAATGAGAAGAAAATTTATGACCGTTTTGCAATAAAACACAACCGCCATGCCTCAGCACAGCGGTTCAGACTGTCGATAAACCCACGCACCGCAAAAATGCAGATAAATTATCTGGCACAAAATTAAAATAGGATAAGTAAAAGAATTTCACCCAGCCGTAAAAACGGCTGGGTGAAAGCATTTTTGCTTACTGCGTCAACCGCCCCTCAACGTACATTTGTACGCCTGTCGGAGCGGTTTCCTTGTCTGCGTGTGTTTCTCAACGTCTTCAGCGTGTCGAAAAATACTTTTTCGACACGCAACAACCGCCATGCCTCAGCACAGCGGTTGTTTCCTGTTATCCGTTAAATTTCATATCAATATCCTAAATCCGGCAGACCGCTGAGATAATATCTCGGGTTCAGTCTTTCCGAACCGTATCTTACTTCGAAGTGGCAGTGACAGCCGTACGCAAGGCCGGTTTCGCCTACTGCGGCTATGCAGTCGCCCTGATTTACCTCCTGACCTGCACTGACGAATATCTCACTGTTGTGGGCATATACCGTTGTGTATCCGTCGGGATGAAGTATCATCACGGCATTTCCGAGTCCGCCGTTGTCCCAGCCTGCAAATATTACAGTACCGCTTGCTCCGGCATATACATCCGTACCGTAAGGTGCACCTATATCAACGCCTCTGTGTCCGGCATAACCGCCGTCCCACCAGCCCCACTCCCAGAATGTGCCGCCGTCAACAGGCCATATATACTTCTTGCCCGTATCGGCAGAAGCGTTTGAATAATGTGATGACTGCGGAGGCAGTGTACCCTGAAGGATAATCTCCGTTACAGGCTCTTTCACTCTTTCGGTTTTCTTTATGGTACGCTTGACCTCTTCGCCGTTTACATAATACACCTTTGCCGTGATTTTGTTCGTACCGGTCTCGCCCTCCTGGTAAACCGTTTCAACGCCCTCATAGCGTGTATCGTCGTCCTCATATTTCGTTTCATACGGAACTTCAACGTTGTATGTTTCCGTTCTTGAAATACTTACCGACAGGAAAGGCACCTCCTGCGTTTTAAGGAGCTTTTCGCCGGCTCTCAGCACATAGTCCTCATCCATAATGCCGGGATTCAATGCCTCAAGCTCCTCCATGCTTATTCCGAGCTTTGAGCATATTCCCGAATGGCTGTCGCCGTCAACCACAGTGTAATAGGACGCTTCTTCCTTTTTGGAATTTATCAGCTTGATAATCTCATCACTCGACACAATACTGTCCGACAGATAAAGACCGGGAACATACTCTATATCCTTCTCAAAGGCAACGTCCTCGTCCTTTGCATTTGTGCGGTAGCCGTCAAGTATCTTCTCAAGCTCAGCCTCAACCGCGGTGTTGTCAACAAGCGCACCATAGAACTTTCCGCCTATGTACATTCCGTATGCATACTCGATAGGAGTATCGCTCAGCTCAAGCAGCTTGTTTGCAAGCTGATATTTCGTCAGATATTCCTGGTCACCGAGCATTTCGAGCGAATATTCCGGGTCCATGCTTATCTTCTTCTCGTTGCCGATATATGTGATACGCTCCTGCATTATACGCTCTGCGTCATTGAACACCTGCTCGCTTTCGACATATCCTACAAACTTTCCGTCAACCGTCAGCTTTATCGCATAGTCTGTACCCGTCGCATATCCGACAACGCTCATAAGAAATACTATTGCGATGATTGGTGCGGCATAGTTGAACAGTGTTACCGCAAGACCCTGCTTGCCGAATACTGCGTCCTTCGCTATACTTCCGTACAGCTTTGCCGCCTTCTTGTTGTCGCCCTGCTCCTTTGCGGTCCTTATCTGCCTGTTTGTACGCTGAAGCACACGCTTTGACTTTAACAAAGGTGCAAAGAAGAAGTTGCCTATTTCGCAGAACGTCCTCTTCACTGCGTCCCTGAAAAGCGCCGTATGCTTCCATATAAACACGGCGGCATAAGCCACATATACAGCAGGCTTTGAAAATACATCAGCTATGATATGGCAGAAATACTGCCCTGCCATAACCAGAAAATCAAAAATTCTGTCGGCAACAGCCGATATACCGTTTTTGCCTTTGTCTTTTTCTTCGTTGTTTTCTTCATTCCGATTCTCCGACGTATCGGCAACCGCAGGCTTTACATCAGCCTCCTGCGCTTCCTTTTCACTGTCGCTGTCAGGAAGTATAGTTTCCTCAATATCGTCACGATAATCGGGTATCATCAGTTTTCCCATTATCAATCCTTTTCCGTATAAGCCAAATCAAACGGGCATACGCCCCAAACAATCAATATATTTATATAATAACCCGCCGTTGTGAACGACAGGTGATAAATCAACGCTTTTTCCGTTAAAAGCAGGAACGGGCATAACGCCCGCTCCACACCTTTAAGGTTGCTTTTCCTTCCGTCATGAAAGACAGCAAATCTTTTCCGTCACCGCCATTATAACATAAAAGATTACAAACCCGCAACAATTTGTAACTATTTTGTTACCGTTTTGTAACCATTTCGCTCTTTTATACAAAAATACATCTACTTTTGCTTTTATAACAGTGCATTTTTAACAGACTTATTTTATTGTGATTTTACATAAATGCCACACGTTAATTTGTGCAATCCTTACAAATATTTTCTGGCAATTTCAGTATCTGTTGACACGCTCAACGCATTTGTGCTAAAATATAGATGTGAAATTATGCTTACCGTTAAGTTTAGGCAAAAGGCAGGTGATACCCATGAACATGAACGAAGAAAACAAAACCGAAAACCCGGAAAGCGGGATTCAGACATACGACAGGAAAAAGAAGTCACACGGCAATTTTCTGAAAATCGGCTGTGCGTCATGCGGTTTTGTCGCCGTAGTCGCTCTTTGCGTTCTTTCGAGCCGTTACTCATGGTTCGGAGTCAAAGCCGATGACGAGGGTATCAGCTACAACAACGGTTTAGCATCATCATATTCCACTACTGCACCTGTCGAGGAACAAAAGGTTCCCACCAAAGCCATCAAGCATAACGAGGCACAGGAAACCACCGCTGCAACATCGGCAGCCACAACCGCCAAGGCTACATCGGCAACCACAACAGCAAAAACCACTCAGACCACAGCGGCCACAACCAAGGCTACAGCTCCTGCGACAACCGCCGCACCAAAGCCCGCATGGACAGAAAAGAAGTGCAGCGGCACAAGGTACATAAACATTTCAAGCTGTTGTGCAAGAAAAGAGGGCTTACAAGGCTCTGAGGTCGTTTCCTATAAATATTACGGAGATGCGGTAAATATCGCCGCACTGACAGACACCGGCTACTATAAGCTCGATGACGGCACATATATCCACAGCGACTATCTTTCCGAAAGTAAGCCTGTCGCAACTACCGTTCCCAAAGCGGCAAAACCCACCGTGCAGGATAATGCAACTCCCGCACCGGTCATAACCGACAGTCCCGTAAACTGCACCGCAGAGGAGGCAGAGGTTTTCCGTATCGTGAATGAAATCCGTGTTTCCTACGGACTTAAGCCCTATAAGTGGGATACAAACGCATATAAGGCGGCAAAGATCCGCTGTGATGAATCTTTTAATGTATTCTCACATTTAAGACCCGATAAAACTAAGTTCTACACGGTATATGGTGTAAATTCCGAAGAAGCGAGAGACACTGTATTTAAAAACGTTGGCGAAAACCTCGGCTCAGGCCAGCCCACCGCACAGAGAGTAGTCGACAACTGGATGGCTTCCACCATGGGACACCGTGAAAATATACTTAACCCGAATATCGAAAATATGGCCGTAGCATTCGGCACATATAACGATGCTTATAAGTATTACTGGGTACAGGAATTCACAACCTACAGATAAGCATAATAACACGTTTTAAAAGCACAAACGCACAGGCTGTTCGCCTGTGCGCTATTTTTATGCTATATTTTCGTAAGATCCTCCGCTCTTACCGCCGCAGTGACCTGCCCGCCTTGCCCGATAACAATATAATCATCTCTGTCACCCGAGCCTGCCTGCATAACCTCGTACACATTCTTGTACACGAACAACGCAAGCGAACCGCCGTTATACGTCTTAGCACCGTAATTCACCTTGACCTTATCGCCTACAGCAAATTTCTGCGTTATCTCGTCACTTTCCGCCTTGTACAGATCTTCTGTATAAAGCCAGCCGGTAGGCACCGAGCCGATGCCTATAAGCGTTTCCTTGCCGCTTACCGACACCTGCTGAACGGTATAGACCGTATCATACACATAAGAATACGGCTCTACTCCGTTTGTGAACCTTGCGCCACGCTTCACCCTCACACTGTCGCCTTTTTTGAACAGATTCTCAGGCTTATCGGGCTTATCACCGCAGTTTTCCTTATACCATTTTGCCGTTATCGCAGGATAATCCACAAAGCAAATATCCCCGTCAACGTCCTTGCCTGCGATACTGTCAATACCCCACTGCCACATTTTCTGCCCGTAATCGTATCTGCTTGCATAGTCCGGGCTTTCGGTCCAGTGTGCAAGCCATATATCACGCTTTCCAACAATACGTTCCTTCTGATAGTAGCTTTCAAGCCACGCAGGATTTGCGTACACTCCCGAGGGAAGCCCTGCCTTATTCAGTCTGTCACAGAACTCAAGCGCCATATCGGTTCTTTCCTTGCTTGTGAGGTTATCAATCTGACGCTGTTCCTCCATGTCGCAGAACACGGGATATGACGGCTTTTCATCACCTATCGTCTTGATGCACGCATTTATCTGCCTGTCAAGCTCCGCTGTGTCTGTCGCCGTAACATACCAGTAACAGCCGAAGTCTATACCGAGCTTTCTGCACTGCTCGATATTGCGTCTGAAGTAAGTGTCCTCATCCGTGCGTATGCCGGCACGGATAATTACAAACTTCACGCCTGCCGACACAGCCGCCGTAAAATCGAACTGCTCCTGCGCCCTGCTTATATCAATGCCTTTTGTTCTCACTGTCGTCCTCCCCGCTTTTGCTTTTTATCTGCCTTAGTACATTCTTTATTTTCTGCGGCACCGGCAGTCCCAGTGCCGATGCGTTTTCAACAATGCTGATTCCCTCGTTAGCGATATAGAAAAGCATTACCGCCGTCATAGCGACAGGCACACCGCCAAGCACATATGTGTCTGCAATATGACCTACCGACAGGAACACAAGTATCAGCAGCTTTTTCGCTATTCCCTTGAAGCCTACCGCACTTGACAGCTTCTTCTCCGCTATCGCCACAAGCACACCGCTCACATAGTCCAGGATCATAAAAGCAATAAGCGCACGGAACAAACCGTTTACCTCGCCGTACATAAATCCCAGCACCGCTCCGACAACACCTGCTATGCTGTCTATAATTATCTGTATCCTGCTCATATTTCCCCTCCTTTGCTTTGACTTTTTTACTTTTTTGTCATCCCCTGATTCAACCACCAGAAGCTCTGGGAATGAGGAGGCGTAGCTCCGCCGCCTGTTGCGGTTCTTCTTATAAGCTCGTCATCAGGCATACCCATTTTCTTAAACGTTGTCGGCTTAAGCTCCGGATGTATCTCATACAACAGCTCAAGATACGTTGTGCCCTTTGTGTCACCGGGTATCTCCATCTGCTCCACCCAGTCAAAGAAGCCCTCCTTATCACCGTAAAGCTGATATAGCGCCTCGATATATTCCTCGTCCGTATAGATTTTATCCCCGTACTTGCTGATAAAATCATAAGCGTCTCTCGGCGAAAATTTCGTACTGCCGGTTTCCTCATTCTCCACAGCGTCTTTCAGCGAGCTGTTCAGTTTTATCTGATAATTGCGGTCGCTGTCATACACCTTCTGAGCATAATCCCTGTCATTTTCGCTCACCCTACGGTTATAATCCCTGTTGTTTTCATATACCCTGCGGTTATAATCCCTGTCGTTCTCGTAATTATCCCGTTCAAACTGTGCCTGTAAATTACGCTGTGCCAGAGCGTCCTTACTTTTATTATATTCAAAATTCCTGTTTGTGTTATAATCGTCAACGCTGTCACGGTATCTTCCGTAGTCCGACTTCTCAAGCCCTATAAGCGTATTGAGCCGTTTATAAGCACTTTCCTCATCGTCCTTATAGCGTTCATACGCCCTTTGTTCAAGTTCGGGTATCTTATCGCTGAGCTTTGACATATAGCTGTTGTACGCTTGCTGACCTGCAGTGACCGCATAGCTGTTGCCGTATCCGCCCGTAAGCGATGCCGCATTTCCCATCGTGTCACGCATAGCCGTTCTGCCCGACTTTTCATAGCTGTTCTTATACTGTGAGAACAGCTTGTCCTTATCTGCGTCATAGCTGAAATTCTTCTTTTCCATAACCTTTGCAAGATTGTTTTTCAGTGCGTCGCCGTATCCGCTCTTATATACCGGAGTGCTGTCCTTATCCTTGTTTTTCTGTTTTTCGCTCATATAACCTCCTCGTAAATTTCCGTATTATCCGACTCGTTCATCTCTGCCTCGTACTCATCAATTGCTGTATCAAACCTCGCAATATCCTCCGCCGTGATTCTGTCACGGCTGTAATGATTGCCAAGTTGCATAGCCGCCCAAGCCCTGTCAAAACTGCCGCTTTTAACGCCGTTCACAGCAACCTCGACTATCCATCTGCCAAAATCCAACATTATACCTCGCCTCCCGATACCGCCATAGCCTCAAGCGCCGCAACTCTTGCCTCAAGGCTTGCGATACGCTCTGTATCCTCTTCGGGAGCGGGCGACCAGTCTGTAGCCTTAGTGCCTTTTTCGAGCTTGATGTTGCAAGCCTCGATCATGCCGTTTTTATCAAGCGCAAGAGCCACGCATTCGAGCTTTGCTATGTCGCTGTCGTCTATCGTCCAAGTCTTTTCGCAGTAGAGCCACTCGTCCTTTTTGGTTTTGTTGTTGACGGTAAGCGGTAAAATATGCAGCTTCGTATTATCAGCGGAACGGAATCTTGCCATTACATAGCCGCTTGCGTCAAGCTCGACATCGCTTCTGACCTTTATCCACGCCGACAGAGTATAGCTTGTGCCAACCTTGAAATCCGTCAGAAAGTGCCTCTTGCTCGTGCCAAAATATCGTGCATTGCCGGAATAGCCGGTTCTGGATATTGCAAGGCTATTTCCTGATATTCCGCCATCAACCGTTATTATAGTGTTACCGCTCCAGCCTTTTTTAAGATTTCCGGTGCTGTCATACAGCAGATTTCTTCCGCCGATCTCGACAGCATTCACCGCCGCAGTAATATCTGCCGCTGTTGCCGCTCCGACTTCATTTGCCGTATAAGCAGGCTTATTTTCTGCCTTCGCCCAGTCCGATATTTCGTCTGATTTCAGATACGCCGACAGATTCACCGAGATAACCCCGTCAGCCGTTACCGATATGTTATCGCCTATCATCACACCGCCGAGCGTGTCGGCTGTCGCAGGCGACAAGGTATAACCTCCGCTGCCACCGCCGCACTTTATACTGCCTGCCACCCAAAGATTTCCACCATCGTCAAGCACCAGTGCATCGCTTTCGTAATTTCCTTGAGGCGAGCCGTTTCCGATAACAAAAAGTGCGTTTTTGGTTTTGTTGCTGATGCCGAAAGCCGCACCGCCTCGATAATTGGATACTGCATGCTCGCCGTGAGCGAAGGATGCTTCCGCTTTCGCTTCGCTGTTAATACCGCCTGCGTGGCTGTACCAACCGCTTGCAACGGCATTATACCCTTCTGCGTGGCTGTATCCGCCGTCTGCGACAGTACCGTTTCCTTCTGCGTGGCTGCAATAACCGCTTGCTGTGGTTTTCTCTCCTTCAGCGTGCGAACTCTGCCCTGAAGCAGTTGTTTCTCTCCCTTCTGAGTGTGCGTATGTGCTGCTTGCAACTGTACTGTTTCCTTCGGCGTGTGCGCTTGGTGCTGTTGCCTTCGTGCCGTTTCCTTCGGCGTGAGCGTATGTGCTGCTTGCGATATTATTTTCATAGTCGTTGAATATCTCACAGCCGATTCCGGTAGCGGTGAGTTGTCCCACTTCGCCTGCAATCGTACTGTAAATAAGCTGTTTTTCCTCTTTGCCGTCAGACTTCTGTGCAATATTCTCATCAATGCCGTTAAAACAGAATTTTATCCTTTCGGTAAGTAGCGACAGATAATCCTCTACCGCATTTATCCTCCCTTTGTCCTCCGCAGATTTATCGGGAGCAAAGCTTATATTCAGATTATCCACTTATCTCACTTCCCTTTTCACTGTCAAGATATATGCCGTACAGCGTCGCATAAGCGTCACCGCTTACTTCGCCGCATATCTTTATTTTTATCTTTCTGCATCTGAGCGGTATTACAGGAGCGACAGCTATTTCTTCGCCATTCCCCTTTTCACTGCAAAGCTCATATACCTTCCTCCATTCTCCGCCGTCAGTGCTTATATATGCCGACAGCTCAAGCGTTTCGTTGTCCTGCTTTTTGTGATACAGCGACATTCTCAGCTTTTTATATATTCTGAATATGCTTCCCCTGCCAAGCTCGCCGCTGACCGCAGAGAATTCGCTCCTGTCACTGTCCGTATAACCGCTGTCGTTTCCGACAAGCGTTACAAGCCTCATCTTTTTATTGCTGTCACGGGTAACGGCATACAGCCTGCCGTTTATCTCGTGCGCCGAGATTACATCTGCAAGCCGCCTTGTGTACCACGCCGAGTAGCGCTTGTCATAATAATACACCGTTTTGTCAGCCGCACACATAACAACATATCTTCCGTTTGCCGTCATCACCGCCGTATCGGTAATATCATCACCCAGCTTTGCGTCGATCCTCACCGATGCAGAGCCGTTAAAGCTGAATATCCCCTCAGGCGCCTTATAATAAAGCAGTCCGTCCGATATGCACAGCGAGCCGTCACTGCCCTTCTGAACGCCTCTCAGCTTTACAGTGCTTAACGTAAAGTTTGACGCTCTTGTGCCGTAGACAATATGAACGACATTTTCTTTAAAGAACAGTACGCCTCCCCCGTACACGCATACTCCGGTGAAATCCCCGTCAGACCCTACCGTTGCCGCCCATGCGTCAGTTGAGATGCCGTCATAGCTTCCCCACTCCGTAGCACTTCCGAGCTTTGAACAGTATATTTCACGATTTGCCGACGAACACCCCCACAGCCTGTTGTTATGCTCTGTTATAAAATCCATCTTCGGTATCGGACAGCTTAAGACCGCATTCTTTATATTAAGCACCCTGAATTTGTCCATCTTCCGCTTTTCCGTATAAAAATAGTAGGTATCGCTGTATGCACTCGTGTCGAAGTTAATCGACACACACCCGTCCATACTGTAGCTTTCCTTTCCCACCGAGCTTATCACTACAGACAGGTACTGTTTCTTTCCGCCGTATTCATAATCTATCCTGACCATATCGCCAACGCTGTAGCTTGACAGCGCCTCGCTTTCCTCAGGCACATCAAGATACAACAGCTTATATATAGAAACCGTAGGCCGTGTCTGGTTCTGGTTATATTCGAACAGCGTGCCTGAAAGCGAGGGCTTCGCCGTATACTGCACGCTTGCAGGCGTATCAGCGGTATTTACAAGCACCTCGTCCGGCATTATCAGTATGTATGCTCCCAGTGACACAAGCTGTTTTTCCCCTGCGCTGAGATTTACCGCCGTTTTCACTCCCGAAATATATATACCGTCCGCCTTTGTGTATACTATCTCTCCGTTTTTTATGATATACCCCGTTATACCGTCAGCCAACGCCTTGTACGAAAACGGCTTTACCGTTTTAAGTGCAGGAAAAGCGGTAAAATCCATACCGTACAGCTCCTGCCAGTATCCAAGCGGCGTACCGTTCGAGCGATCGATACCGCCGAACTTTACGGCACTTTCCGTACCACCCGTTATTTCTCTTACCGCCAAGTTCTTCCTCCTATCCCGTGATCTCGGTTCTCACGCACGAAATATGCCTGCTGTTCCAGAAACGGCAGCAGCTTTCATACAAAGCGTCAAACAGAGCGTTGTCATTTGCATATCTCTCATACTCCGCATGGTAAAAATCTATCAGCGAGCAAAGATAAAGAACGTATATCTCATCGTGCGGAGCCTTTATGAAAAGCTCCGTTGTACCGTCGCTCAGGATCTTTTCCGTATCGGTAAACCCGATCCCCTCATGCTCGTGCGTAACATACAGATCCTCATATATCCTGCTTTCAAGCTCATAAAGCCACTTTCTCTTGTCCTCTGCGGCAATCTCGTTCGGTCGCAGTGCGTCAACCGTTTCAATGACTTCCTTTACCGTCATCACTTACCCTCCTGCACTATCAGCGACTGCTTCCAGCCTTCATCACGGTAGTACTCCGCTCTCTTTCTCTGAAGCTCTGCTCTGTCCAGTTCCTTTTTTATGAACAACGGCACCATCACCGTTTCACCTCTGCGTATAAGATAATTGTTGCAGTTCACCGATACAAACACATCTGAGCTGTACTTGTCATTGTCCTTGAACAGCCTTACCGCCACAAGCTCAGTTAAGTTTTCTTTCATATACTTCTCCTTTACAATATTATTCCCCTTACCCTCCCGCACTGCCGTTGCTGTCACCACGCCTTGCAGTGACCCTGTGCCGCTTATTTCGGTTTTCCTTTACCGGCTTTAATTTGCGCTCGTCTTTTCCGAATAAACAGGAGAACAGCTCTCTATTCTCACCATATACTCGTCCGTAAGTATCTCGGCTGTGCGTACCGCCTTCCAGCCCACGCTCGCTCTCTGGTTCAGAGGATCGTCGCCGTAGCCGAGCTGCTTTACTATGTGCTGAAGACCGCCGCCGGCAACGTCCGTCACCGCATAGGCGTGCGCTCCTATAACCAGAGTAGAGAACACCGCAAGCGCCTTCTTTTCGTAATATGTCGAGGCTGTGACCTGTCCGCCCGCCGTAACACTTGCCTTCTGATAGCTGTCGCCCGACTTTGTATAATATTCCTTTCCCTCAAGGAAATTTGCGTCGGAGGTCAGCTGATAGAACTGCGGACAGCTTTCATCGGCAAATATCTTCGCCTCCGTGCTTTTTACAAATCTCACATTGCCGAGCGAGCCTATCTCCCCCTTGAATATGCTTTCGGGATCGGCATACTTATGCACATCGACCCACTCCGCACTTCTCATAAGGTCATAGGCGGCATAAGGGTGTATTATCGCAACATAGCTCTCCCCGTCTATTCCGTCGGCATTCATGCTTTCAAGCTGTGCGGCGGCACGGAATACCGTATCCACCGATAAAACGCAGTCCTTGCTCAGTTCATCTCTTGACAGCACCTCTCCGCCGTCCTTGCCGCAGGCATATATAACATTCGTTCCTGCGTTAACTATCTCTCTTGTTATCGTGTCAAGCGTTCTTCCCGACTGACTGCCGAGCAGCTTTGTTGACTGCACTACATTGTTGTCTATTGCGGTAAGCTCCAGCATATCCGACAGCTTGATATAGTCGCCGTACTGATTCACCGTTGCCGTCTTAGCTGTTACCGACAGCATATTTCCCGCAGGTGTAACGCCCTCAACAAGCGGCGTTGTCGCCTTTGCAAGCGAGCTGTACTTTCTCAGTTCTATCGTCTTGCCGTTATTCTTGGGTATCGGATATTTGTCGGCAAAGCGGTCATGCACCAGCTTAGGCTCAGCCATATCTATCAGCGTGTTCTCATAGAACGTTTTCATCTCGGCGGACAGACTTGCCTGTCCTGTTGTCTGTACATCGAACAGATTTAATTTAACTTCTCTCATCTTCATATAGATTTCCTTTCCCGACGGCTGATACCGTCATCTTGTTATTTTCTTATCGTTTCTTCCTGCCGCAAAACTTTCCCCCGTGCGGCTGCGGCTTTTTTAATTTCCCGCCTGCCCTCCCGTTGCAGTCTTCATATCTCACCACCTTCCTTCTCATTCATAAACGATCAAAGCCCCACCCTTTCCCCTCTCTCCGTCCGTCTGATAAGCTCCTTCCGCTCATTTTTAGACAGGCTTTTCTCACTTTTCGTAACCTCTCCCGCAGGCGACAGCGTACCTTCCTTAATTCTGCCGCTTTTACAGAACGCACCGCTTCTCATAAGCTCAGATGCCGCATATTCCATTGCGGCGGTAAAAAGCTCGTCCTTATGCACGATAAGATAAGCCTCCTCAAGTCCCACGCCCTTATAGCACAGTGAAAAGAATCTTCTGTCGCTCATTTCTTTTGCAAGGTCAAACTTAGGATATGTCTGCTTTACCTCCTCGCTTTCCTTTTGCCACCGCTCCAGCCTGTACTCCATATCGTTTCTTCTGCACCGCTCGAAGTTCCTCTCGGATACCGCATTTTCTATTCCGTCATAGTCGCATTTATCCGCTCCGCAAAACTGCGCCACAAGGCTCAATATCCGTTCTGCCCTTGCCGCCTTCTCACGCTTTGACTCAAGCACCGCCTGCCTGAAAAGCACTGCCTTATCCTCGTTTTGTTCTTTTTCGGCTTCATCAGGTTTATTGTTTTCGCTCAGGCCTTCATCACTCTTTTGTACCTTTACTTCTTCGCTTGTTTCAGCGTTTTCTATACCGTTATCTGTCGCCTGCACATTCTCTGTCGCTTCCATATTTACCTCTCACTTCTGTAGCAGGATACATATTCCGGATAGTTTTCCTCCAGCATATCAAACCCCTTGCATATCCCGTCAACCGCCGTGTTCAGTCCGTCGTCGTCCGTCACATAGCTTATGACCGCCTGACCGCTTCTCAGCGTAACGTCAATAATATCGGTATCACCCGTGTCCTCGCTGTCAAAAACATTCTGCGCTATCGTCTGCGCAAGCGTTGTAATTGCCGCACATACAAGCGTAGCCTCTGCCGACCCGCTGTTTTCGTTTGCACAGTGTCCCGTGATATAAATATCCCTGCCAAGACCCGACTTGTCTATTCTTACTCTTGTCATATCTTCACCTCGTTCATTCCTGCGTTATCCCTTATTACACGCTCAATTTCTTCTTTTCCCTCAAAGTCCATCATTGCAAGACAGCCCAGTGCCTGCACCGCCGTTTCCGGATTGAAAAATCCAAGCTGAAAAAGCTGCTTTGCAAGCTCATTCTGTGATGCTTTGGAAAACGGCGATTTCTTCGATGCCGTACATACTATATCGAAAACAGGCTTCTTTGTCCCAAGCTGTACGCCGAAAAGCTCCCTACTCTGCTCCTTTATGGCAGAGTTGTCAAAAGCGTCATATCCCCCGGTTATCCTGAAGCTCCTCGGCGTATCATAAAACTGCCTTATCAGTTCTATTATCAGATAGCACACCTGCTGGAACGCAAAATACGTTCCCTTTATCATATCCCTCGACAGCTTGCTTCCTGCCTCCTGTAAAGCCGCAATGGCGCTTGCCGCCGTAACGCCGTTTGAAACCGACCCCTGAGAAAAATCCCTGTTTCCGCTCGTTTCCTTCAGTTCGTCTATTTTAAAACTCAGTGCATTCATCACCGAGCTGTCCAGCGGCTCTGCCTTTATCTCCCTTATATCCTCATCGCCGAGATTTCCCGCAACGTGAACGAACCTGTTTTTTAAGTCGGCAAATTCGGCTTCGTTCACCGCACTGTTCTGTCGGATAAAATATCTCTTTCTGCTCATCATCACCGTATGCTCAAGAACGACCTGCGACAGCTTATCTATATACATCTGTGCATCACGCATAACATCTATGTATCCAAATCCGCACGGCGTTCCCTCCTGCACAAACAGCGTATCCATAACAAAGGGATAACGGCTGTGTTTATAGAATCCGTCGGCACAGCTTTCATCGTCCTCGCTCGAATATATCACTCTGTCGCCGCAGAATTTACAGTAGCAGAGCTGTTTTCTGCCGTTTATCGTTTTCTTGTAGTACCAGTCAATGACTTCGACCTTCGCACTGTCGTCCGTCTTATCCTCCGTTTTGTACTTTTCCACGTTTTCAGTACCGCCCGCAACGCTTTCGGTATCTTCCCCAAAAAATTCAGGGTACATCAGATTCAGCCGTTCACGGTCAACAAGCGTCACATAAAAAAGGTTTGCGCTCTCCTCAATATCCTTTATGCCCGGCTCCCAGAACAGATTCAGAATATCAACGTTTCTTATCGCTATATCCCCCATACCGCCGTCAGCGTCAGGGTCCCATACAACAGCCGTACACATACTGCCGTTCTTGAGCTTGTACCACCAGCCGTCGCTGTACAGCTTTTCGTAGCCACAGCGTTCAAGTATCGCAGGAAGTATCAGCGATAACTGCTTTGCGACCTCCTCGTCGCTTTTTTCTCTCGGAAGCACCGCAGGCTCAGGTATATTGTCCATAGCGTCTGCGTGCTTATTTGCCAACGAGTTGAACAGCCACGCCGATGCCGGCATAGGCCTTGTATCGTCCTTGTCATAGCCTATTTCGCCCCAGTGCCTTAATTTCCACCACTGCTCGTTTGACACGATCCTCTTGTCGAGTACCGCCTTCCCCTCTTTATACTTTGCAAGTGTCTGCCTTGCCTTACGCACCTGCTCCTTACCGATTTTCTTCATATTTCTCCTTTCATAATCACATCATATAGAACGATTCCGCCCTTTCAGGCTTTCTCTGTTCGAGAGGATCGTCGCCTGCCGGAATCTCCCCACGCTTTACCGGTGCGGCGATAGGATGCTCCATAAGGACATACCTGCATTCGTCATATATGTGATCCTCCATCGTTGTGTCAATATCCTCCACGTTCTTTTCGTCATACATAAGCGCAGGAATAGTTCTGATAAACTCTCTGCAGGTGTTGAAGCAATAGAACATCGCCTCCCCGTCACTGTTGAACGCCAGCCTGTTGTGGTACTGCATCTTACCCGATATTCTTGCGTTGTCCCCCGGCGACCAGATTATAAAGTCAGGCGACCGTGCCATAAGGTCTGCGACGCTCTCTCCACGGCTTTTATCGAATATTGAAGGGTCTGCGACCCCGTACACATTTCTCCCTCTTATATTCGGATCGTCACGCTCTATTTTTCTGATATTCTCGGCAATTACCGACGGCTCGAGCCTTATACCCTCATTCGCCTTATCCGTACAGCCGTAGTATTCTCTTATCCTGTAGATGCACCCTTTAGTATCCACCGCATACCACCCAACCGAGAACGGCCTTGTATACCCGAAATCAAATCCCCTCACTATCTCCCAGTGGCGAGGTATCTCAAACGGTGCTATGACGTGCGTCCATCTTCTGTCGCAATAATGCTCCGGGTCATCTCTCCATTCGGTGAAAACCTGCCCCGTAAAGCTGTCCCAGTCCCCGTACAGAAGTGCCTTTCTCTCGGCGGTCGGAAGCATAGACAGGCTCGCAAGATATTCCGGATCGTTTCGCAACAGCTCCTTATTGTCAAATACGCTCGCCGGGATGAACACTCTCGATTTTCTAATGATTATCTCCGCCCCGTCGGGCTTTTTCACCTTATGCTCCTCTATTATCGGTTTCATCGGCTCACCTGCCGTTATAAACCTTTGCTTTACCCACGAATGACCCGGTCCGCCCGGATTCGCCGTGGCTCTGATATACACCCTCGTGCCTTTTCCGCCCGGCCTGTTTCTCGAAAACATATAACTGTATTCATCAAAGGAAAACTGCGTCAGCTCATCAAACCCCACAAAGTCATAATGCTTACCCTGATAGTTAAGCCTGTCTTTCTTATGCTGCATTGCCCCGAAATAGATTTTTGCCCCGGACGGAAAGCTCCAGCAGTGCTTGGTCTTGTTGTACCTCGCCGCAGGATATGCACCTTTATAAAGCGTCTGCGACCTGTCCTCAAGTTCCGTCAGCTGCGGATACGTTTTCCTGAAAATTATCCCCCTGTAGCAAGCCTTATCCGCCTGCCTGAGCGCCTCCGCCAAAAGTGCGTCGGACTTACCTCCGCCGGCGGCGCCCCCGTACAAAGCCTCATACTCTCCCCTTTGCATAAACTCCGCCTGCCGTTCCTGCGGCGACCATACCACCCTCCTTCCGCCTTTTACATCATTATCTTTCATCTCAGCAACACCTCCCGTTTTTCTGTAAATCCATCGCCATCCCAACTTCCCACCATCCCCACACATCTGCCATCCCCACAACCCTCTCAAAACCACATGCACCACTTTGCCTCACACCACCCTTCCAAAACCGCACTATCCCCTCGCTTTTTGCAATGCTAACATCTGTATGCGCCGATACGCTTTCGCATCCGCACTATCCCTTGCCCCTCACTAAACTTGCCTCCCTTGTCAAAGGTGAGGTGCTGTCGCCCGAAAAAATTCGGGCGACTACCGGAGGGATTGCCGCACCAACCCTTTCCATCCCCACAACCCTCTCAAAACCACATCCCCCCTCATCAGAACTCACCCTCATTCTCCGTTCTCGCCTCGGGTATCACCACAACTCCTCCTTCGTTTTCCTCATCGTCAACCACGCCGCCGTCCCACTCATAACCGCACCTGTTCTTCAGCCAGAAGATCTGCGCCGTTGTGCTTGGCATCACCTGCTTTTCAACCGTTTTGACAACACCCAGCTTACCGTCCTTTCCGACCTGCCTTGTGATTTCCGTCTGCGTGTATCCTATTGCACGCTTCAGCAATGCCTCCTCGACCTGCTTTTTTCTCTCCTCGTCACCGTCTTGTCCGTCACTTTGATATAATCTCCTTATTTCATCGTGCGTCAGCTTCCAGTTTCTCAGCGTTGTGCGATGTATCCCGAGCAATTCCGCCGTCTGCACATCGCTGTACCCAAGCTCGATACAGTGGCTGATTTTATCAAGAATTTCCTGCGTGATTTCTATGCCCCTTCTTCTTTCCGTGTATATCTCCCCCTTCCTGACCGTTTTCGCCTTGATTATAACAGTTCGTCATAATCGTACCCGTCGTCGCTCCACTCTCCGCAATACTCCACATCGTACCCGCAGGCAGGACAGCTCCGCTCGGTTTCATATGCAGCCGTTCCCTGATATTCTCCACGGTACTGAAGCGTCCGTGTCAACTCATTGCTGTCATACGTTCCTCCGCATCTTAAGCATCTGTACATATATCCCCTCCGTTTTTCTGATTTTTTCTTCATTTTCGAAATCGTGTACGTTTTTTAGTACACAAGTTCCGCTATAATAGCCTTTAAAGCAACTATTATGCGTATCAAAAATGATAACTGTGAAAGCTGTTGCAACTTTCCGTTGTCATAATGATAGCACACGCAGGGTTGTTTGTCAACTGTTTGTAGCATAAATTCATCATTTTCGTTGAACTGTAACAATCTTTGACAACACTTTGTTTCTTTTATTGACAATTCAACACAATGTTGTTATAATTATCTCAGACAACAGAACGTCAATATGAAAGGATGAACCTTAAATGAGCACAAACTCCGGCACAGTTTCAGGCGCATTTTCCGAGAGGATAAAACAGCTTCGTAAAGCAAAAGGTGCGTCACAGGCGCAGGTAGCCGAATATCTCGGCGTAACCAAGCAGGCGTACAGCCTTTACGAAACAGGAAAGCGTGAGCCGCCGTTCGCCACGTTATTGAAAATAGCCGAATATTTCGGCACAGACACAGACACGCTTCTTATGAGCGGCGATACCGCAAGGGTATCTGACCCCCGCCTTAAATTTGCACTTTTCGGTGAAACCGAAATAGACGATGATGTACTCGACGATGTAAAACGTCTTGCTATGCTCCAGCTTGAGCTCCGCCGCAGCAAAGAAAAGGACGGAAAGAAGTAAACCGATGCAATGCTCTGAAGGGAGGGCAATGATAATTGGAACAGCTTATAAAAACCGCACAGGATAACGATATACTTATTGTAGATATGCGTATGAAGGGCAAACAGGGCGCTATGAGCCAATGCACCGACGGTATGTGCATTATCGCCATAGACCCTCATAAAGTGAAAAGTATAGCCGACCGAAAAGAAAAAACCGTTCACGAGCTCGGGCACTGCATGACCGGCGCCTTCTATGACGCAAGCTGTCCTGTCATCCCCCGCGGCAGATGTGAACGCCGTGCAACAGCGTGGGCTGTGACCCACACGTTCACCAGAAGAACGCTTATCAAAGCAATCAGAAGCGGCCTTACAGAGCTTTGGCAATTAGCCGATTACTTCAACGTGACCGAGCATTTTATGAAAGATGCCCTGACCTACTACGAGCTTTACAACGGCGAATAAGCATAACAAAAAGCTCCCTTATGCGTTTTTTCGCATAAGGGAGCTTTTCGCTCCTAAAAACATATCTGCCGCCCTATTAAACCCCCACAAACAAAAACGCCGATGATTTTCTCATCGGCGTAATTTATCAGAATCTCCCGGCATCCGCACCGCCTCAGCCCTTATCGGCTTTCTGTCACAGCACCGTCCGGCTTACGAAACATACTCCTTCTTCACTATAAGGTCTGATGTTGTGGGATTCGGCACAGGATCGATAATATTATCAATATATGTTACCCCGTAAACAAGATAATCCATCGCCAGCACCTGCATATCGTCAAGCGTTGCTCCCGCACCCACTCTTGCAAGGCCGTCCTTGTCACGGATTTCGCCCTCGAATATCTTCGCCTTGCCTTTCTTTACATAGTCATAAAGAGTATCCGCTATAGTGAGCGTTTCCTTCTTGCAGGCGGCAGAATAAGGTGTCAGCTTCACAAACGCTTCACTGAAGCCTCCGACATAAACCTCCGCCATAAAGTTATCGTTTATGCAGGTTCTCACCGTGTCCGTGATAAACGTAGCCCAGTTGAGATAATACCCTACAAGCCCGTATTTCGGCGCCGAATAAGCCATATCGTTTGTAAAGCCTATCGACCTCATTCCGATTGAATCGCAGTAGTACATACAGTAATCATTCGACTGATACGAGAATATAACATCACAGCCCTTGCCCTCAAGCGTATTTACCGCAGTTTCCGTCTGTGCTTTGGTTTCCGCATAGATTATTTCGACATCCGTTTCACGTTCCTTGTATATCTGCTGTATGCCGAGGATAAATGCGTTTACAACGCCGTTTGAGCAGTACATAAGATCGTCTGCGACTATTCCTATCTTGTGAGATGAAGAATTCCAAGCCGCTACCGTTCCGCAGATGAACGCAGGCTGATACAGCTTCGGTCGGAACGTTGTGAGGTTCGTGAGCGATGCCGTGCCGCCGTAGCTCAGTATGTATACGTCCTTATCCTTTTTCGCATAGCTGAGCGCCGAGTTTGCGAAAACGTGCGATGCCGATACTATGATACTGCAGCCCTCGTTTTTGAGCACTTTTACGGCATTTTCAAACTGCGACACCGCAACGCCGTCAACATAACAGGTTTCAAGACCGAGCGCCGTTTCAATATCCTTACGGCTTTTCTCAAACATATATGTCATGTTGTCCCTTGATATTTCTTCATTATATACATATCCGACCTTGGCGGATGTATCAAGCGAATAGTCAGGTGCCGATGAGCTTTCACCCGAGCTTGCACCGTCGCCCGAGCAGGCGCATAGCGTCAGTACCGCTGACAAGGCAAGCGCCAGTATTTTTATATATCTTGATAGCTTTTTCAACTTAAATCTACCTCCGGAAAAATCAGAAAAGACAGCAATAAAATCAGATTTTACAGCTATCTCATTATATCGGATATAATTATAACACATTTTCACAAAAAATTCACCCTCTTTTTCGAAAATTTGTTTTGATTTTTTGAAAATTTGTGATATACTTATATAGTCACAGCAGTACGTTATGCAATTTACACAAATATCCTACTGCACATTTTAAGGAAGGATCTAATAAAAATGAAGAAAAGAACAGCGGCGACAGCCGCAATACTCGCCTGTACAATGATGTTCTCCGGCTGCAGCGACAGCATTCTTACATCAGGTACTGACAGCGGCACAACAAGCGTTGAAAACATCTGGACGGCAAAAGACGACGACATCGTGGCATGGGCCACCTCAGACTCACTTTCGGATGAAGAAAAGGAATATTATCAGGTCAAATTCAAGGATTTCTATCCCGAATATTCCTTCACCATAGCAAATTACGGCCTTGACGAAACAAATTCTGCTTATGCCTCATACGCTCAGTCGTACAGAAAGAATATAATAGATATGCTGACCAACGAAAAGCTGATACTCAGAAAAGCCAAGGAGCTGGGACTTGATCAGCTTACCGAAGAAGAAATGGCTGAGGTCGAAAAGGCCTATACAAAGAATCTCAGCGACTGGTACGCCTCATTCGAGAAAAAGGCGAAGACCGCACTCGGCATAAGCACCGATGGTACCTCAGGCACAGAGGACAGCGCCAACGATGAAAAGATTCTCGAAAAGGAAAAAGAGCTTTTCAATGAATATATCGCAGGCTTCGGTCTTACCGAGGATACATTCCTGATGTGGCAGACCAACACGGCAATACAGAAAAAAGTCAACGACTACCTTCTTAAAGATATTACCGTATCCGACTCTGAGGTCGATGATTATATCACAAAGCTCACGGCAGAGGCTAAGCAGGCGTACGAAAAGAGCGCTTCAAGCTATGCCACCGACTCCGAGTACAAAAAGGTATGGATACCCAAAGACGCACGTTATATCAAATATATAGCCGTAGGCATTGCATCATCCGATTATGCCGAGATAAATGCCGCAAGAAACGAGAGCGGCGCAGATGACGCAGAGATTGACAAGAAGCGTGACGAAAAGTTAGCTGAGATAAAGGAAAAGGCTGATGCCGCACTTAAAAAGGCTACAGCAGATGGCGCAGACTTTGACGCAGTGGTAAAGGAATACAGCAGTGCATATTCCGAATCTACCAAAGGCGAACAGATACTCGTGCTGAACTCAAAGGGACTTATTTCCGATGCGCTTTACGATGCAGTTTTCGCCCTTGAAAAGCCGGGCGATATAAGCGGACTTATCCCCACCGACAGCGGATATTATATCGTAAAGTATGTAAGCGATGCAAAGGTTACCGACAGCGACTTAAGCAATTACAGGAAGACTGTAAGGGAAGAACTTTTAACCTCACGTCAGAGCGAAAAGACCAACGCTATACTTGAGGAATGGCGCAGTGCCGTAAATTACGAATATGATTACGAAAAGCTGAACATCACCAAGGAAGAAAAAACATCGTCCGATGCTTCCGCTTCTTCAGCCGACAGTAAAGCCGATAATGAAACCTCCTCCGCAGCATCCTCCGGTACCACAACATCGGAATAATATGCAGATAATTGACCGCTCCGTAACAGGAGCGGTCAGCTTGTCAAAATCCGATTTATCATTAAATCGCAACGTATAATATACCGCCAACACCGCCTGAAACACTTTCCGTACCGACAAGGCATTAATAATTTCGTGACCTTATCAATGCAACTGCACTAACATTGACTCTTCAAAAAAACGCCACTAACCTGAGATATATGTACTAACCTGCGGACGTGTAGCGTTAAGCGTCCCTGATTTGACAGGATATACAATGTTCAGGTAGTTTTACGAGTTCCATCAACACCCCAGGCGGAGTGGGGGTGTGAGTAAGGAAAGAGGGAGCCACGAGGGAGAGAACCTAAGAGATAGGGAGAGGGGGCGCCTAGCTCCCTTGCCCTAGTCTCTTTGGTGCTTTCCCTCGTTCATATTGACAGGTGTATTGATTGGAATAGCGAACCCGAGAAGTGCTGTCCGACAAAAAGAACTATCGGTAGCTTGCTATCGCAGGCAAAGCTGAATGATATAACAGAAGTACTTCAAATATAAGACTTTTTCTACAGACCTGACCGCTCCGTAACAGGAGCGGTTTTTTAAAGGAGAACAATATGCCACTATGTACACTTTGCCCACGCAACTGCCGTATAGACCGCAGTAAAACAACAGGCGCCTGTTCCGTAAAAGGACTTAAAACAGCCAAAGCGTCACTCCACTTCGGCGAAGAGCCATGCATTTCCGGAACGGACGGCAGAGGCGCAGGAACGATATTCTTTTCCGGCTGTTCGCTGAAATGCATATTCTGCCAGAATATGCCCATAAGCCGTGACGGCTGCGGCAAGGAAATAACACCGGAAAGGCTCGGTGAAATAATGCTTGAGCTTCAGGAAAAAGGTGCGCATAATATCGACCTTGTAACGCCTACCCATTATGCCGATATTATAGCCGATGTACTGAAAAGCATAAAGTCACAGCTTCATATACCGGTAGTTTATAACTGCGGCGGATATGAAAAGGTCGAAACGCTAAAAATGCTTGACGGACTGATTGACATTTACCTGCCCGACTTCAAGTATGCTTCTCCCGACCTTGCCCGTGAATATTCCTCCGCACCCGACTACCCTTCCGTTGCGGTAAAGACGATTGCGGAAATGTACAGGCAGACAGGAAAGGTACAGTTTGATGAAAACGGTATGATGAAAAAGGGCGTTCTTGTCCGCCACCTCGTACTTCCCGGTTGCCGTCACGACAGTATGAAGGTACTTGATATGCTTAAAGCCACCGTTCCTGTAAGCAATATAAGGATAAGCCTTATGCGACAGTACACGCCTTGCGGAAAGGCCCTTGAAATAAAGAATCTTTCAAGAAAACTTACAACATTTGAATATAACTCGGTCACCGATTATGCCGCTCAGCTTGGCTTTGACGGCTACACTCAGGATAAAGAAAGTGCAACCTTCGAGTATACTCCCGAATGGGATTTTGAAGGCATATAAAAACAAATCCGACAGGAACACCCTGTCGGATTTCACTCTGTCGAAAAGCCGATTATTATTAAATTTGCACTGTTAAACATATCACCAACACCGCCTAAAACACTTTCCGTACCGACAAAGCATTAATAATTTCGTGAGTACATCATTACAACTGCACGACAATAACCTTTTTAAAAAAATGCACTATCCCTTGCCCCGCACTAAACTTGCCTCCCTTGTCAAAGGGAGGTGGCTTGACGACAAGGCACAAATTGTTGCCTTGTTGCGTTTTACTTGCGATATGTCCGTCTTTTTTTATTCACCAAACTTTTCTGCCGTCAAGACGGAGGGATTGTCACACAACCCTCGCCCATATCAACCCTTCCAAAACCGCACTATCACTCTCGATTTTCGTAAGGCGAGCGTCTGTGTATGCTTAGTGGGCTCTGCAGCCTTGCAAAGCCCACTAAGCGTTCTTATAGGGATTAAGGACAAGCACTTTTTGAAAAAACATACTTTTCCACAAACTAAAATCCGACAGGAACACCCTGTCGGATTTCACTTTATCTATGCTTTTCTGCGATAATACACCGCTTCAAGCCCGGCTTTTTCTGCCGTCAGGACATCGCTCATATAATTATCCCCCATATGAACGATCCTCTTGCCGCCGTACTCGTTTTTAATTATCTGATACAGCCCTCCGTCCGATTTTCCGCACCCGTATTCGCACGAAACGAACAGCTTTTCATAACCGCTAAACCCGTTGTCGCAAAGCAGCTTTGAGATAACACCTTCGGTAAGATACATATCGGTCGTGATAATGACCGTTTTTCCGCAGGAGATCACCCTGCCGTATACATCAAGCATGAACGGGTCGGCACGGCAAACCGAAAATTCCTCATCGCATTCGGCTTTCACGGCTTGTTCGACAGCATCGTCCGTAAGCCCTGCTTTCACGGCTATAATGCGGTAAATATCATTTATGCACGGCTCTTTCTTTTCTTTTCTCGCTTCAGTTTCACTGTCTGCCCTGATTTTGCCGAAATTCTCTATGCCAAGCGTTCTGCCCGTATTGTCGAAAACTTCTTTTGGGGAAACACTGCGAAAAATCAGCGTATCGAAAATATCAAACGATACTACATCTGCTTTACACAAAAGCGTCGCCGTTTCCTCAGCCGACAGCGAGTATTCTCCGAATTTCCTGTCGGGAAAATGAAACACGCTGTACTTAAGATATAACAGCAATGCGTACCCCCACGCCGCTGCGGGCATTATCCCGTGAAGCCTGCTGTGAGATGAAACGAAGGAAAAATAACGGTTCTGCACGGAAGCGTTGCCGCTTATCAGCTTATCGTATATCTTCTGTTTTCCGCTCACCTTGTTTCACCGCCTGTTATTCTTCCTGTTTTCCTATTTCATCCCTTGTGACAGTAGCCTCGTGATTGTAGAATTTCTTCAGCTGTTCTACCGATATATAGTCGCCCGTCAGCTCTCCGCTTTCGTTGATAAGATATTTACCGTTCCACATAGCCGTCCACAGCCACATTGCGTTATCCCTTGCCATTATGTCAGGGTCCGGATATACGGCACACTCCGTGAGTGCCAGCATACGCTTGTTCAGCGTTAATGAATCCGTTGCATACATCGCCGCAAGATGAGCGGTATCGGTATTGTCATATACGTCACAGCCGACTATATCGACATAATCGTCACCGGGGAACATCTGAGGGTCAATATCCGCCGTGTATATCCACAGCAGGTTTGACAGCCCGTACAGCTCGTCAAATCGTCTGTGCATAGTCTGCCACAGCCATTTATAAGTCTTGCTGTTCTTTTCCCACCAGTACAGTCCCGCACTGCTTGCGGGTAGCGGTCGGAAAAGCACCGTAACACCGCTGTCCTTGAGAACGGATAGCTGTTTTGCTATTGCATCCATATCCGACAGCACAGCATAGCATTCCTCCGATATTGTTTCGTCCTCAAGAAGCTGTGCCAGCGATTCCTCATTCATTACCGCCAGATCCTCATAGCCGCTTACAGCCGCACCGATGTCAAATGTGCTTTCGTCACGGTATAAGGTAGTCTTTCCTATAGGCGTATACCAGTACCAAGTGTATGACACTATACCGCCGTTTTTAGCCCATTCCTGTGAAAGCTGAATATCCGTGTTGTTTTTCACAAGCTTCGCACCGCTTGCCGTATAGTATCTTAGATCACTCGCTCTTATCGCAGGAAACCGTCCCGTGTTCTTTACGATTGCGTCAATTTCGGTATTCGTGTTAGGCGTTACGGCCTGCGCCGTAAGCGTTTTCCTGCCGTAAATGCTTTTGAGATAATCCATAAGTTCAATACGGTCGGTATTTACATCCTTGCCCGAGATCCACGTTCCTGCCTGCGAGTAACGCTTATCGGCCGCTTTTTCCGTGTTCTTTACAGTTATCTTGTCCAACGAAACGCTGTTTTTTACTGTCTGGAGAGTTATCCTGTGCGTTCCCTGCGTAAGATATACAGGACATAACGAATGGCTCTCAAACGTATCGCTCTGTACTATGTTATACGCTCCGTACAGTTCGCCGTTCATACGTTTATAGCTGCCGTTTTCGCTGTTTATCTGCTTGTCGCCGTCAACAATAAGAGTGATGCTTCCGCCGTCATCTGACAGTGCGGTTATCGCAATATCGTAAAACTGTGTCGAAGGCACTTCCATATCAAACGATACCGATTTGTAAGCGCCCACTGTGATATATCCCTCGCCGCTGTACTTTCTGTCATCCGAGATCAGCTTTGTTCCTTCCGTCTTTTCCGCTTCAAGAACATAGCTGAAATTTGATTTGTTGATTTTGTATTCTTTGGTTTTATTTTCGGTCACAATACTCGCCTGCGGTACAGATGTTTCCCCGTTTGACGAGGTATCCGCACTGCCGTCTGAAGTAACTGAGGAATAGTCGATTTCCGAACAGCCGGCAAGCATTATGACGGCAAGCGTGAGTGCCGTTAGTTTCCTGATATGCAAGTCAGTCCTCCTGCTTTATTACCACAATGTCGCCCGACTGTATCTTGTCGGTGAACTTTGCACTTTTCCCGTTTACCGTAAGCACAATTCTGCGTGTGGGATTTTCAATGTCAATATTCGCTCTTTCAAACAGGTCTATAAGCATATACGGAGTTTTGCTCTCCTTTTCGGGAAGATCGGTCGGAACGCCGTTGAAGATTACTGATACAAAATTCTCCTGCTCCGCTGTCTGTATATCCTCAGCCGTTTTTTCTCCCGATACGCTCTCAGTGGCAACGGCGGCTTGTACCGCTTCAGAAGACGAGCCTTTATCAAAGCCCAGTATATCCCCGTCACAAAGAACATAGCTTTCGGGCTTTTCCTCGCCGTTTACATATACGATTGCGGTCTGCGTATCTCCGCCGTACTGCATAAGGAACGCTCCGAGCGTTCTTGCGTCGTGTATCTCTATATTGTCAAGCGGCTGTATCTCATAGTCCTTGCCGACTTCTTTTCCGTTTGCGTAGGCACGTTTTCCGGCTACCGCATTTTCACCGCAGAATATGACGCTTACCCTTGAAATATCGTCCGCATAATCACGGATAAATGCGTGTGCGTTTTCGCCGTTCACCGCAGGCGTAAGCGTTATGCTGTCGCCCTGCTTTATCTTTGTTGTAAGTGCGGCAGGCTTGTCGTTTACAGTGATTACCGCAGGAATAAACGCAGTGCCTTTGAGCATCTTCGTTTCGCCGTTAAGAGTGAACTTAAGTCCTGCGCCGCTGTGTCCCATTATCTGAGAGGTTTTGAAGCCTGCCGAGCCGAGAAGCTCAAATACGCTGAGCGACTTTGTATCGAACACCCTTACCTGCTCGCCGTTTAGCGTAACGGTCGAGAAATCATACGCCATATTGGTGCAGGCAGTGACCGCAATGCCGACAGGAGTTACATACTCAGGACCCAGCTTCCTGTCGCCCACATCAACGTTTTTCATAAATTCCTGACCGCCTACAGCAACCCTTCCGTGATCTATTCCGAGCTTGTCCGCAAGTGCGTCCGCAAGGCCGTTAGCCATACTTCCGCCGCCTATAAGGAACATTGCGGCAGGGCTCTGACCGTTTGCGTCACATACCGCCTGACTTATCACATCCGCAAGGCTGTCAACGGACGGACTGCATTTCTCGAAGAAATCAGCCTTGGATATTGTCTGCTCCCTGCCGAAAATGTCACGGTATGTAATGCTGTCCGTGTCGTCGCTCGCCTGTATTTTCATGCTCTCCGCCATATTGAAATCAACGAAGAATTTCCTTACAATATCCTCGCTTATCTCATCGCCTGCGACTGTTGCCATCGCATAGGCTACTATAGCGCCGTCACGGGCTATCGCAATATCAGACGTACCTGCACCTATATCCACGAGAGCAATATTGATAAGCCGTATCTCCGGCGGGATTATCACGTTCATTGCGGCAATAGGCTCGAGCGTCATGCTCTTTACCTTAAGCCCCGTCTTATCCGTAGCGGCATACAGACCCTCTACTACGACCTCGGGCAGGAATGCGCCTATAAGCTCTATAGTGACCTTGTCGCCCTTATGCCCCTCAAGGTTCACCATTGCGTAATCGTCAAGGTAATAATGCACTACCGAGTGACCTACACAGTAGAATACAGCGTCCTCGTTGCTGTACTTCTCGTCTATCCCTTTCTGCGCCTTCTGTATCGTTTCGCATTCCATTGTGCGTACCATATCCGCTGTGATAGTGTTCTTATCCGAAACGTCAAAATCCATCGACACACGGTAGGTCTTGAGCGCACGGCCTGCGGCGGCTATAGAAACCTCTGTCAACCTGATGGAGTTTCTCTGCTCGAGTGTTTCCTTTACGGTGCGTGCTACCTTTGCTACCTGCTCAATATCCTCTACCTGTCCGTCTATCATTGCACGCTTCAGATGCGGAACGCTCTCGGTATCGGTCACACGGAAGGTTTCGCCGTCCATAAAGCCCAGTACGCCTACGACCGTCCTTGTGCCTATATCAAGTGCAAAAACCGTATCTCCCTGCGGTTTCAGCGTCTTTTTAGCAGATGCTGACGGCTTCTTTGCCGTAGTTTTCTTTGCTGTAGCTGATTTAGCTGCGGTCTTTTTATTTTCGCTTGTATTTTTTGCGGCAGATTCTTCTTTTCTCGGTCTGCCTCTCCTTTTAGGTGCCGGCATTTTATTTACTCCCTTTCATTAAAAATATCACTGATTGTACCATAAATTCCGTAAACCCGTACAGGTTTACATAGCTTTTTTGATTTTTCGGTTTTCCGTATTTTGATTTTTTCCGATACTGATTTTTATCGGAAATTCGATAATATCATTACTGCTGATTATAATTATAATTAAATTTACGGAATAATTCAACCTTTTTTCTGTTTTTTATCGCAAAAAAAATTGAAAATTTCGTCAGGATATGATAGAATAATAACTAATATGGGATATTTGTTTATCCGAACGGGAAAAGGATCAGATTGCACGATGAAGGAGAGTATATGGAAATTTCAGATTTTGCCGAAGAAATGACAACGCCGATACACGATTTTCTTGTAAAGAACAGCGAAAGTCATACGATACGCTGTTATATGCCGGGGCATAAGGGAACGGAGGATCCGCTTGACATTACCGAAATTGACGGAGCGGACAGCCTTTACGACACCGACACAAACGGCGGAAAGGGCATAATAGCGCAAAGCGAGAAAAACGCATCAAAGCTGTTCGGCAGTAAGAGAACGCTGTACTCCTGCTCGGGAAGTACGCTTGCGATACAGACAATGCTCACCCTCGCAAAGCTGAGGGGCAACGGCAAGGATCACGTTATCGCCGGCAGATATTCGCACCGCAGCTTTATAAATTCCTGCGTCCTGCTGGGGCTTATTCCGTCCTGGGTCTATCCCGAAGAATACCTCAGCGCCGCCGTTACTCCCGAAAGCATAGAGGCAAAAATCAATTCAAGAACGCTTGCGGTATTTATTAATTCAATTGATTATTACGGCGGTATGAGCAATATTTCCGCTATAGCGGAGGTGTGCCATTCGCACGGTATACCTTTACTGGTTGACAACGCACACGGCGCATATCTGAAATTTGCTCCTGTCGATCTGCACCCGATGACGCTCGGTGCGGATATGTGTGCGGACAGCGCCCACAAGACGCTTCCCGTGCTTACGGGCGGAGCGTATCTGCATATAGCAAACGAGAAATACTGCGCTATGGCAAAGGAGGCGATGGCTCTCACGGCGACCTCAAGCCCGAGCTATCTTATCCTTGACAGCCTTGACAGATGCAACCGTACAATAGCCGAGAAACCCTTTCATATAGCGGAAATATGCAACAAGGTAACGGCGCTGAAGCGGCACTGTGCCGATATGGGATATGTGCTGAGCCAAAGCGATTATATGAAGGTGACATTCGACTGTGCGGCGGTGCATTCGACCGGCTTTGCTATGGCTGAGATGCTGAAGGAATTCGGCATAGAGTGCGAATATGCGGACGAATACCGCTGTGTACTGCTGTTCGGAAGCGGCTCGACGGATGTCGATTTTGAGACGATAAAAACGGTGCTGAGGGCAAATACGCCGAGGTCGGTTTTCGTAAGGAGCCTGCCCTCGCCGCCTGTCCATATAAGGACGCAGACCGCCTGCTCGCCGGCAAAAGCGTACTTCTCGGGAAAGGTGAGACTGCCTGTGATGATGACGGTCGGCAAGGTGTGCGCCAGTGCGGTTGCGCCGTGTCCGCCGGGAATCCCGCTTATAATGCCGGGCGAGGTGGTCACGATAGACGCCGCAAGGGCACTTCGTGACAAGGGAATAGCCGATATTCCGATAGTTGTCTGACGAAAAAAACCGGCATAAATCACAGGTGATGAAAAACGATGAATGAGTTTTGCAAAAAACAGGCCGCAAAACCGCTTGCAGTGTACGTTTACGGACAATATGCAGAAAACCGTCACGTTGATGATTTATGCTGAAGGTGAGCTTTTCGCAAAAACGGATATTTCTGCGGCAAAAAATCAGGTCCGTATCAAAAGTTTGCGGTGAAGTTTATGCGTTTTGCCTTTACTTTATACAGAAAATGTGTTATAATTATTTCGAAATTCAAACTCACAAGGATAGCCCGATACAGAAAGGACGGTAATCTTTATGAAATTAATATATGCAATCGTAAATAATGATGATGCTCATTCAGTTTCATCATCGCTTACAAAATCTGGCTTTCAGGCCACCAAACTTGCCTCGACCGGAGGATTTTTAATGTCAGGTAACACGACATTTCTTATCTGCTCTGAGGACGACAAGATAGACGAGATAATCGAGATTATCAAGGACCATTCGCACAAGAGAAAGCAGTTTGTTCCTTCTGCCGCATCATACGGCGTAGGAAGCTACACCAGCTTTCCTGTCGAGGTATTTGTCGGCGGTGCGACTATCTTCGTGACGAACATAGAGAGATTTGAGAAAGTCTGATGTCTGCAAGCAATGCAAGCTGTGACAGCATAAAGCTGTTCGGCAAACAGCGTGAGACTGCTCTGCTGGCGGAAACAGCCGAAAGCGACAGGCTTCCCCACGGAATAATGCTGACGGGCGAAAAAGGCATAGGCAAGCGCACCTTCGCAAAGTGGTGCGCTATGCTGTATCTGTGCCGTGAACCCGAAAACAATATGCCGTGCGGCAGATGCAGGAGCTGTCGGAATATCATATCGGGCGAACACGCAGACGTTATCTATGCCAAGGGCGAAAAGTACAGCAAGGAAAGCGTGCGTGATAATGTATGCTTTGCTTCAACGCTCCCCAATGACAGCGACACCCGTGTTTTTATCTATGAGGACTGCGAGGAAATGACGGAGGAGCAGCAGAACGTTCTGCTCAAAGCGATAGAAGAGCCGTCAAAATATAACCGTTACATTTTCACCTGCTCAAACACCTCGCAGATACTTGAAACGATAAAGTCGAGGCTCGTGTGCATACCGGTATCGGACATGACTGCGGAGGAATGCGTTTCCTGTCTTGAATACAACGGTTATGACAGCGACACGGCGAAACGGTCGGTAGAGCTGTACGGGACAAATCCGGGCAGAATACGGGATATACTCTCTGACGAAAAGCGCATAAAGCTGTATGATACAGCCAAAAAGGTGACAGAGGCATTATCGAAGAAGGACGAATATTCGGCCGCAGTTGCAATGACAGCCTGCACGACAAGGGAGGATCTGTACGGGGTAATAACGATACTGTACGAGAATGTGACCGAGTCGCTGAGAGTGCTTGAAACCGGCGGCGAGCCTTTGCTATGTCTGACTAAGGCAAGGCTGTATGCCTTGTACGAGGTGCTCAGCGCCTTTGCGCTTATGGACGGAACTAATATAAATATAAAGCTGATGCAGGCATATATACCTGCAAAGCTGTTTGCTGTTTTACAATAGGCAAATAAGAAAGGGTAAAAATGACTGAAATTATAGGAGTCAGATTCAAGGATGTCGGGAAGATATACTACTTTTCCCCGAATAAAAATACGGTCAAGTGCGGAAGTCACGTTATTGTGGAAACCGCAAGAGGCGTTGAGTGCGGCGAGGTTGTTATAGCGAACCGTGAGATTGAGGACAGCAAGGTAGTACAGCCGCTCAAGAGCATAATCCGCATAGCTACCGACAAGGATCTTGAAACGCAGAAGAAGAACCGTGAAAAAGAGCAGGAGATAATGAAGGTCTTTGCTCAGAAGATAGCCGAGCATAAGCTGGAAATGAAGCCTATTGATATTGACTGTACCTTTGACGGAAGCAAGATATTATTTTATTTCACGGCTGAAAGCAGAGTGGATTTCAGAGAGCTTGTAAAGGATCTTGCATCGGTTTACCGTACAAGAATAGAGCTGCGTCAGATAGGTGTGCGTGACGAGGCAAAGATGCTCGGCGGACTCGGAATCTGCGGCAGACCGTTCTGCTGTAAGACCTTCCTCGGAGAATTTCAGCCGGTGTCTATAAAGATGGCAAAGGAGCAATCGCTGTCGCTGAATCCCACAAAGATTTCAGGCACCTGCGGACGACTTATGTGCTGTCTTAAATATGAGCAGAACTGCTATGAGGAGCTTCTTGCGATAACTCCTAAGGTCGGCGCTCTTGTGGAAACAGCCGAGGGCAGAGGTATCGTTGAGGATGCAAACCTGCTGACAGGCGTACTCAAGGTAAAGCTCGACAAGAATCCCGATGCCGCCGCTACGGCATTCAAAAGGGAGGATGTAAAGCTGATCAAGGACGGCAAGATAAGAATCAAGAAGGAAGAATTTCAGGCGCTCAAGGGGCTTGAGGACTAAGGTGGCTGAAAGCCACTGTAAATTCCGCCTTTGGAAATGTTTGGGGTTGGCAGAACGTGGTGGAACGGCGGGGTTACACAGAGTAATAAATTAAATATGGACGGTCATGGTGGTTGCTGTGACCGCTTTTTTTGCGGCGGGTCGCCGCTGACTGTTCGCCGTTCTATTTGATTGAGCTTTGCTTAGCTTACGTTACCGGCGGTAATAGTTGAAAGTGGAAAATTAAAAGTTTTAGTCAACCTTTTTCAAAAGGTTGCAGATTTTTAAGGCGGAGCCTTAAATCGCTTTCCGCAGAAAGCGAAATTTCTTAATATAAAGCGATTTTTTGAAGGGTCAGGGAAACTTTTTGCAAGATAAAAAGTTTCCCTGAACTTATAAATTATTGCTTTGTCATCCTCAAAAAAGGTGCCTGTGGCACGTTTTTTGAAACTCAATCTTTTTGTTGTATATCGGTTTATTTGGGTACAGTTGTTTGCGGGTATGGTAAGGGTTAGTGCGAGGCAAAGGGTGGTGTAGCAATCCCTCAATAGTTGGCTGAGCAAAGCTCAGCAACAGAAGCTCACCTTTACTCAAGGGAGCCAAGTGTGATAGTGCAGAGCAAGGGATAGTGCGG
>ULRK01042167.1_pt1 | contig 34401 bp, 22 predicted proteins | sample 1955341 | NCBI WGS metagenome assembly ULRK01 (sample SAMEA4835680, study PRJEB28245) | human gut metagenome | biome: gut microbiome; material: fecal sample | place: Denmark | collected 2008
AAAGAATTTAAAGCTGTGGTATAAGCAGCTTCCGCTTCTTTTGAAATGGGTGCGTTCATACCTTGCTCTTTATAATAAGAATCGTAACCCGATTTCTTTTGAAAGCCAACCAGTTTAGCTCCGCTCTTACCCCCGGGTATGGCTATGGCACTATTGAGTATGGCTATCGGAGCCTTTTTTCCGGTGATGAGGCATATCCCTGTAGGTTCATCTTTGTCTGAACAGTCTTCTATAGATGATGTTACATCCGGATTTGCAGCCACGATAGTATTGTTTCCTGCTACTTTAAAGGAGATGTTTGTCCCGTCTTTTTTGATACATTCTTCCCATAAAGGGTCCATTTTTATACGTTGAAGATTATCAGGATTATCGTAAAATTTGGCTACTGCTTGAATCTCTTCATTGGAAGGATACATTTCGGCAAGCCGCCTGACCTCCTGAACAAAGGTTTTATTTTGTTTAGCGGCATCGTCCAGTGCTTTTGGCATTCCTTTATCATCCGTATTTTTAGGTTGGGCTAACACATATCCGAAATGGTCCCAAAATACATTTGCCGTTTGCCAACTGTTGCTGCCGGTACGTCCTTTACTTTTGACGACCAGGTATTTTTTTGCTCGTTTCTGTTTTCCTACCCCCTCGGTGGTATCCTGTAGTTCTAAAAAATTCCCTTTTTTATCTATCAGAATAAGATAAGGTATTTCTTTCCATTCTAATCCATGGGGAGCAATAGTACTCCCCGGATCAGCAGCTTTACGCTGGTAGTATTCGTATAATGCTTGCAAAATCATCGGCGTACCTCCTCACTGTTAATGGATGGAACGATCAAGACTCCTTGTTTCATTATAGCCCTGAAGAACATTGGCTTTGGATCTTTTTCGTTTGTGAAATCCATATCATATAGCATATATCCAAAATCACGATCTTCGGGTATTCCGTTTCCTTTTACCGGATTTTCGATGTATGTGAAATCTGCGGAGAACTCACGGCAACCTAAATAGGGTTGATTGAAACATTGCCCCTTTTTAGCTCTACGTTCGAACATAGCATTATATTTGCCTGGATTTTCGTCAGAGGACTTTGATGGCACTTTCAACATATCTTCTTTCGCTCTATTTCTTATAGGTATAAATTCCAACTCTGCAAAAATTCTATAGCAAACATCTTTTAGTAACAAACTGGATTTTTGTTGCCGATTATCTTCGATGAATAATCCGGATGAACGGGGGCTCATTAAACTTCCAATCTCATTTCTTTTCATGGAAAACCATCTGATTGGATTTAATACTTCTATTCGAGTAATATTCCATTGTATGGCTGGTTTCCAAAATATAGATTCGAAAATAGCTCGGGCAGCAGATGGCGTTATTATGTCGTAGCTAACTCTTTCGACTTTCATCTCCGGACGGGTAAAGCAGGCCATGCTTCCTTTAACCTCAAGACAGTATTCTTTATTTGTATATATCATATGTTTAGGTTAACGTAATATAAGGTGTTTATGCTTTGAGTAATAAGGTATCTTTATAACTCTGTTCAACAAAGATATATTTTATTTTCTAACAAACAAATATTTTAATCCTGTAATCTTCTTGCAAAAAATATTATAAATAGTTGTCCCCGTAAAGGATGCGACATTAAAGACACGTTCAAACGCGCCTTTGAAGAGTGGTTTCAATCCACGCATCTGTAAAAGATGCGACTTATTAGTTGCATTATTACTGTTGTATTCTAAAACGGACGTTTCAATCCACGCATCTGTAAAAGATGCGACATTATGGGATTATTGTATTCCTTTTGAGGGCAATGTTTCAATCCACGCATCTGTAAAAGATGCGACGTAGACGCCAAAAGCGCGCCATTGCTGCACAAGTTTCAATCCACGCATCTGTAAAAGATGCGACTTGGTTTTGCCGGTGACTGTCCATGCTTGGTCGGGGTTTCAATCCACGCATCTGTAAAAGATGCGACTTTAGCTGATCCACCATAATTACGATTCGAATTAGTTTCAATCCACGCATCTGTAAAAGATGCGACAAAGGCCTTGGATTTTGACCGTATATATATTCGTGTTTCAATCCACGCATCTGTAAAAGATGCGACCAAAAACCGACTATATGTTATAAAACATATTTCGGTTTCAATCCACGCATCTGTAAAAGATGCGACCAGTATTCAAGTCCTTACCTACTTCATGTGCCTGTTTCAATCCACGCATCTGTAAAAGATGCGACTTATACAAAAAGCATGGTCTTACTTTCAGATTGACGTTTCAATCCACGCATCTGTAAAAGATGCGACGTGTTCTAAAACTCCTGTTATTCTTACTTTTAAGGTTTCAATCCACGCATCTGTAAAAGATGCGACTTTAGGCGTGGCGAAATATACCAAATGAGCGTCAGCGTTTCAATCCACGCATCTGTAAAAGATGCGACACGATATAACTGTTGGGCACATTGCTCAAATAGTGTTTCAATCCACGCATCTGTAAAAGATGCGACCTTCTGGAGGTGGGGGCGGCGGTTCTGTTGCCTGGTTTCAATCCACGCATCTGTAAAAGATGCGACAAGGCCAATGCTTTGGCGACTCGTGCCATCATGGTTTCAATCCACGCATCTGTAAAAGATGCGACGGATTCACGCCTGTAATACCATCTTCTGACATCCCGTTTCAATCCACGCATCTGTAAAAGATGCGACCCGGCTAGATATTTATTATTACTACCTGCTCCGGTTTCAATCCACGCATCTGTAAAAGATGCGACCGAGAAATAGGTAACTGTGCAGTACAATCAAAATGTTTCAATCCACGCATCTGTAAAAGATGCGACAAACGGTAAACGTATACCTTTTTATAGTAAATGTCGTTTCAATCCACGCATCTGTAAAAGATGCGACATCGTGTTGTCGTTGTGCGATCATCTTCTGATGTTTCAATCCACGCATCTGTAAAAGATGCGACCGTATTCAAATCCTTACCAGATTCAAAAGCCTGTTTCAATCCACGCATCTGTAAAAGATGCGACGAAAAAAAGAGTCCGCCTATATGGTGTCCAGCGTTTCAATCCACGCATCTGTAAAAGATGCGACTCGAAACGACAGAAATCTATTTAGAAAGCATTAACGGTTTCAATCCACGCATCTGTAAAAGATGCGACCTCATTTTTCATTCTCCTTTCCCATGTTCTGACGGTTTCAATCCACGCATCTGTAAAAGATGCGACTAAGCAGGCCCGTAAGTTTAAAGATGGCTTTTCGGGTTTCAATCCACGCATCTGTAAAAGATGCGACTGCATAAACAAGATAACGATAGGTTTCAAGAGGGTTTCAATCCACGCATCTGTAAAAGATGCGACTGTAAATAAAAATGGTATTCGTTTCCAAGTTGATGTTTCAATCCACGCATCTGTAAAAGATGCGACTTGATAATATAAGCGCAACTGACATGTTGATATGTTTCAATCCACGCATCTGTAAAAGATGCGACCGTATGAAAGTGTTATCTCGTATCAATCCTCTTGTTTCAATCCACGCATCTGTAAAAGATGCGACGCGAATAGTTTCTATTCTATAGATTCTGGTCTTGTTTCAATCCACGCATCTGTAAAAGATGCGACACCAAGGACGCTGATATCCAAATACCGTCATAGTTTCAATCCACGCATCTGTAAAAGATGCGACTATTACCAGAGGCATCAATATAACCTTTAATACGTTTCAATCCACGCATCTGTAAAAGATGCGACGCCAATTAGCATAAAAAAGCGACTTAGGGGTAAGAGTTTCAATCCACGCATCTGTAAAAGATGCGACATTACCGATATTAATGTTAGGCACAGTAGGAGGTTTCAATCCACGCATCTGTAAAAGATGCGACAAAGACAAATAAGCTTTCATCTTCGTCTGGATAGGTTTCAATCCACGCATCTGTAAAAGATGCGACATACGCTGGGCATCATCATATTTCTGATCTTGATGTTTCAATCCACGCATCTGTAAAAGATGCGACCAAAATATGACCGTCAACATCAAATTTAGCTTGTGTTTCAATCCACGCATCTGTAAAAGATGCGACACTATCCAGATTCGCAGTACGAGACCATGTTTCAGTTTCAATCCACGCATCTGTAAAAGATGCGACCATACGCTGGGCATCATCATATTTCTGATCTTGATGTTTCAATCCACGCATCTGTAAAAGATGCGACTTAAACTGACGAGCCTGGACAGCAGCCAATTCACGTTTCAATCCACGCATCTGTAAAAGATGCGACATTGCCTATTTCTCGCGTTGTTGTTCCTCGTTTAGTTTCAATCCACGCATCTGTAAAAGATGCGACATTACCGATATTAATGTTAGGCACAGTAGGAGGTTTCAATCCACGCATCTGTAAAAGATGCGACTTTTTAGCACCAATACCAGAAAAGGCACCTCCCAGTTTCAATCCACGCATCTGTAAAAGATGCGACAGGGTATGATTAGTGACAGAGTTCCAAAACTGGGTTTCAATCCACGCATCTGTAAAAGATGCGACTCTGAACAGAGAGAGTAACCGTACATGACGGCAAGTTTCAATCCACGCATCTGTAAAAGATGCGACGGTGGAGTTCTTCAACAGATAGAAAGAATACGGTGTTTCAATCCACGCATCTGTAAAAGATGCGACCGCGCTTTTGACTGTTGTGACATTTCCCAAAGAGTTTCAATCCACGCATCTGTAAAAGATGCGACCATATTCAGAGCATCATAACGGACATTAACATCGTTTCAATCCACGCATCTGTAAAAGATGCGACGTCAATCTCCTACTGATAAAAAAATGACCCGTATTGTTTCAATCCACGCATCTGTAAAAGATGCGACAAAAAGCTTCCCAGAGCCGGTAACACGGTCAAGTTTCAATCCACGCATCTGTAAAAGATGCGACTAATGTTAGGCACAGTAGGAGGAATATATTCACGTTTCAATCCACGCATCTGTAAAAGATGCGACGGTTTATTTGATGGCTGCTCAATGACCACTTATTTTGTTTCAATCCACGCATCTGTAAAAGATGCGACTGTACAATCTCTCGTTTATGGTAGATTATCATCGTTTCAATCCACGCATCTGTAAAAGATGCGACTTTCTTTGTTCTCCTTCTAGCTTTAGCGAAACATGTTTCAATCCACGCATCTGTAAAAGATGCGACATTCACCACACGCGAGATAGCGCAGCGAATGAGGTTTCAATCCACGCATCTGTAAAAGATGCGACCGCCTTTTACTTCTTTAGACCCATGTCGCCAAACGTGTTTCAATCCACGCATCTGTAAAAGATGCGACGTTGAAAATGCCTTCACAGCCCACAGATCAAGTTTCAATCCACGCATCTGTAAAAGATGCGACCGTATTTTCTGAAGGCATTCCACTTCCTCCTCCTGTTTCAATCCACGCATCTGTAAAAGATGCGACTGATGGCCAAGATTTCCAAGGATCATTTGTTTGGGTTTCAATCCACGCATCTGTAAAAGATGCGACCCGGTTTTGTCCCGCGAGTTGTCCCGGATTTTTGGGTTTCAATCCACGCATCTGTAAAAGATGCGACTCCATGTTTGTGAAAAGCTTTATTGATGACACTTTTAAATTGTAATTTTGCGAATGATAAAGTAGAAAAGCAATAAATGTTCATATTCTCTAAATAAATCTATAAGTGTATGATTTATAGAGGATGCGAACATCCAACGTTTTTTACAATTACTTAGGGTTCGCGTTTTTGTTATTGAAACATAAGTGTAATCATGTTATTTCTAAAGTAATCTGTAACTTTGCTGACAAAGTTAGGAATAGTTTTTATAGATACGATAAATAATGAATAAAAAGATACTTCAGTTAGCGCTTCCTTCTATTGTATCCAATATAACGGTTCCTTTGTTGGGATTGGTCGATGTGGCGATTGTCGGACATTTGGGGGCCGCTTCCTATATCGGGGCGATTGCGGTAGGGGGGATGCTGTTCAATATTATTTACTGGTTGTTCGGTTTCTTGCGGATGGGAACGAGTGGGATGACTTCACAGGCTCTGGGGAGACGGGATCTCCTGGAAGTAACGAGGGTTTTGTTCCGGTCGGTCGGTGTCGGGATTCTGATTTCTCTGGCTCTGCTTCTGCTCCAGTATCCGATACGGGAAATAGCTTTCTTACTATTGGATACGACGGATGAGGTAGAACGGTTGGCTTCCTTATATTTCAATATTTGTATTTGGGGAGCGCCGGCTGTGTTGGGATTGTATGGTTTCTCCGGTTGGTTTATCGGAATGCAGAATTCCCGTTTCCCGATGTTTATTGCGATCACCCAGAATGTCGTGAATATCGTGGCGAGCCTGATCTTCGTCTTTGTGTTCGGCATGAAGGTGCAAGGGGTTGCGACGGGAACGCTGATCGCTCAATATGGAGGCTTCGGGATGGCTGTATTCCTGTGGTTCGTATTCTATCGGAAGCGGTTGAATATTCGTGTTTGCTGGCATGAGGCCATGGATAAGGTCGCTATGCGTCGTTTCTTCCAGGTGAATGGCGATATTTTCTTTCGTACGCTTTGTTTGGTGGCGGTTACTACATTTTTTACTTCTACGGGTGCGAGACAGGGCGATATCGTTTTGGCTGTTAATACATTGCTGATGCAGTTGTTTACGCTTTTCTCCTATATCATGGACGGTTTTGCCTATGCGGGCGAGGCTTTGGCGGGACGTTATATCGGTGCTCGGAACAAAACAGCCCTTAGTCGGATGATCCGTTTGCTGTTTGGCTGGGGGATTGGGTTGTCCCTTTCGTTTACCCTGCTTTATGGAGTAGGCGGGAAAGGTTTTCTCTCCCTCCTGACGAATGACTCTGTTGTCATACAAGAGGCCGGAACCTATTTCTATTGGGTGCTGGCTGTTCCGCTTGCCGGCTTTGCCGCCTTCTTGTGGGATGGTATCCTGATCGGTGCGACAGCTACCCGCCTGATGCTTTATTCGATGTTGGTCGCTTCCGGCACTTTCTTTTTGATCTATTACCTCTTTTTCGGAATGATGGGAAATCATGCATTGTGGATGGCATTTCTGATATATCTGTTGCTTCGTGGTAGTATGCAATGGGTATTATGGAATCACCACAATGAATTAGCGTAATCGGTCGTATGCCCATTGTGCCGGATTGTTTAATATATAATTGGATATATTATGATACGCTTTTTCATCCTGTATGATATGTTCATAATAATTACGTTGCCATAATTTTTGACCGTGTAGATTAATCATTTTTGTCGATTGATATTTAAAATATCCCACAATATGCCCCAGTGTCACCACGTAGGGGCGGGGTTCGCCCGCCCTAAATGCATCCCGATCGATTTTTATAATCGCATGGAAATGATTTGGCATAATAACATATTCGCAACATTCGATATTGGGGTATTTGTGTTCCAAATCCCAATAACATTGTTGGATTATTTCACCATATGGGTTTAATATCATTTATAACCCTTCCTGTGAATAATCATATCCTTTCAAACGGATACTGTGACGATGGTGGATGTCTGGATTGTACTGTTTCATAGTCGATGGTTGTCTTATTGGCTTAATACGAGTCTAAATATAAGGAAAAAGCCGGAAATCAAGAGAAGATATCCGGCTTTTATGAAATTAGATACGCTCTATTATTGTCTGTAGCTTGCTAATTCGTCGGCATTGAATTTCAAGATAAAGCTGCTGTGTTTTTCCACTTCCGCTTCGACATAATTCAAGTATACGACAGCTGATTTGGCAAACATTTCAGGAGTCTTTGTCGCGTCTTGGATCAGCAGGTGAGCCATGATGCAGTCGGCTGCCATTTCATAAAGGCGACGGGCAACAAAGTCCTGCAATTCCTGGTTCTGCGCTTCCTTCACCTTGTTCATGCAGGCTTCGAACTTATTGGCCATTTCAACCAGGCGGCCTTTCAGCGGTTCCATTTCAGGAGAACACGGGATTGTTTCGAATTCTCGGATGGTAGCCAGATAGGAACCGTTGGTCACGTAACGGATGGCTGCAACTGTCTGCAATTGCGTCGTTCCTTCGTAGATGGAGGTGATGCGGGCATCCCGGTAGATACGTTGACAAGCATATTCCAGCATGAAGCCTGAACCACCATGAATTTGGATACAGTCGTATGCGTTCTGGTTGGCATATTCGGAGTTCATACCTTTTGCCAGCGGGGTGAAAGAGTCGGCTAGTTTGGCATATTTTTTCTGTTCCTGACGTTCTTCCGGAGTCAGCTTGCGTTCACGGGCGATGTCGTCCAGTGCTTTGTAGATATCTACATAACGGGAAGTCTGATACAGTAAGGCACGGCCGGCATCCAGCTTCGCTTTCATGATAGACAGCATGTCGTAAACAGCCGGGAATTCGATAATTGCTTTGCCGAACTGTTTGCGTTCCTTTGCGTAAGCTAACCCTTCGTTGTAGGCGGCCTGGCTCAGACCGACAGACTGTGCGGCGATACCCAAACGGGCACCGTTCATCAGCGCCATCACATATTTGATCAAACCTAATTTGCGATCTCCGCAAAGTTCGGCTTTCGCATTCTTGTAAACCAGTTCGCAGGTAGGCGAACCGTGAATACCCAACTTGTTTTCAATACGGCGGACATCTACGCCACCCTGGCGTTTGTCATAGATGAACATAGACAGGCCACGCCCGTCTTTCGTCCCTTCTTCCGAACGGGCCAAGACCAGATGAAGGTCGGCGTCTCCGTTTGTGATGAAACGTTTCACACCGTTCAGACGCCAGCAATTTTCTTTTTCGTCGAAAGTCGCTTTCAGCATCACGGACTGCAAGTCGGAACCGGCATCCGGCTCTGTCAAGTCCATAGACATCGTTTCACCGGCGCAGATACGCGGAATGAAACGGCTGTGCTGGTCTTCGTTTCCGAATTCATATAATGTCTCGATACAATCTTGCAACGACCAGATGTTTCCGAATCCAGCATCGGCAGCGGCCACGATTTCGGCGCACATGGTGTACGGCGTGATCGGGAAGTTCAAACCGCCGAAACGGCGCGGCATCGTCATACCGTTCAGGCCGGCTTTCACCATTGCATCCAGATTCTGCTTGGTCCCGGAAGCGTATTCCACACGTCCGTTTGCGCAGTGGGGGCCTTCTTCGTCAACTCCTTCGGCATTGGGAGCGATGATCTCACCCGTGATTTCGCCTGTGATTTCAAGCACTTTGTCGAACGAGTCCATTGCATCGGCATAATCCTGCGGTGCATAGTCGAACTCTTCTTTATCTCTGTAATTGCGTTCTTTCAGTTCGCAAATACGTTCCATCATCGGATTGTTCAAGTGATACTTGAGTTCCGGAATGTCTGTATAATAATTTGCCATCTCTTTACTTGCTGTTCTGTTTGTAATACTTAATCATCTTCGGAATCACCTCCTCAACAGTGCCGTTGATCACGTAGTCGGCAATCGTGTTGATCGGAGCGTTCTCGTCGTTGTTGATAGAGATGATGATACCTGCATCCTGCATACCTGCGATATGCTGGATCTGTCCGGAGATACCGCAAGCGATATACAATTTCGGACGGACCGTCACACCTGTCTGGCCGATCTGGCGGTCATGGTCACAGAAACCGGCATCAACGGCTGCACGGCTGGCGCCTACTTCGGCATGAAGTTCCTTTGCCAGTTCGAACAACATATCGAAACTTTCCTTGGAACCCATTCCGTAACCGCCGGCTACTACGATCGGAGCACCTTTCAGGTTGTGTTTGGCCTTTTCTATGTGGCGGTCGATGACCTTTACGACATAATCCGTTTCCGGAACATATTTGGCGACGTCGTGTTTTACCACTTCGCCTTTATAACCGGCGTCCAGAATTTCTTTTTTCATCACACCTTCGCGAACAGTCGCCATCTGAGGACGGTGTTCCGGATTGATGATCGTCGCTACGATGTTACCACCGAAAGCGGGACGGATCTGGTATAACAGGTTTTCGTATGTTTTACCAGCTCTTTTGTCTTCGTGCGAGCCGATTTCGAGGGATGTACAGTCTGCTGTCAGACCGCTTGTCAGTGCAGAAGAAACACGGGGGCCTAAGTCACGGCCGATAACCGTTGCTCCCATCAGGCAGATCTGCGGTTTTTCTTCTTTGAACAGATTGATCAAAACAGAAGAATGAGGAAGGGAAGTGTACGGGAACAGACCGGGAGCGTCAAAAATATGCACCTTGTCCACGCCATAAGGCATCACCTGCTTTTCAATCCCTTCCAGTCCGGAACCGGCCACAATGGCTTCGAGTTGGCAGTTCAACTGGTTGGCTAACTTGCGACCTTTGGTCAGCAGTTCGAGGCTTACATCGGCAATCGTTGTACCTTCAAGCTCACAATATACAAATACATTATTCATATTGTTCAATCTTTTTTACCGTATGAATTGTCAATTATCAATTGTCAATTATCCGATAGTGTGGTTAGCTAACAGTTCAACAATCAAATCTTCCACATCCTTGTCTGAGCCGGTCAGCGTCTTGCTTTCCTTTGCCTGGAACACGATGTTCTGAATCGCTTTGACTTTTGTCGGCGAACCGGACAAACCGCATTGTGCGAGATCTCCGTTTACATCGGCAACACTCCATTCCGGAATATTCAGGTACGGGCGCTTTTCATACAGTTCGGGGTATGGCAGTGCCGATACGCCTTCCGGATGGCAGGCGGGAGCGGGAACTTTTTCCTGCGCGCCCAATGCCCGTTTGTATTTCATCACCAACTTGGCATTACGCGGACGGCAGGGGGCAGCCGAACCGTTGACCGTAATCACGATAGGCAGCGGACCTTCCACTGTTTCGACACCACCGTCGATATGCCGTTTCACTGTGATACTGCGATTCTTTTCGTCTACGTTCAGGATTTCTTCGGCATATGTGACCTGTGTTAATCCTAACTTTTCAGCGACTTGAGGACCTACCTGTGCTGTATCGCCGTCAATAGCCTGGCGTCCTCCGATGATAATATCGTAGTCACCTATTTTCTTGATTGCTGTGGCAAGCGCATAAGACGTTGCCAAAGTGTCGGCACCGGCAAATGCACGGTCGGTTAGCAGATAACCACCGTCTGCTCCCCGGTATAAACCTTCACGAATAATTTCAGCTGCACGCCCCGGACCCATTGTCAACAAGGTTACCGTAGTTCCCGGATAGGCGTCTTTCAAGCGGAGGGCTTGTTCTAATGCGTTCAGATCTTCCGGGTTGAAGATTGCGGGAAGTGCGGCCCGGTTGATAGTTCCGTCCTCTTTCATCGCATCCTTTCCCACATTGCGTGTGTCCGGAACCTGTTTCGCCAATACAATAATTTTTAAACTCATATTATAGGAATATTAGATTTCTATATTGGATATTTGTTCGAATTAACCTTCTGAATACTGACCTGCAAAAGTAATCAAACATTCTTTATATCAAAGAACTTTCGTCTGGAATCTGCACACTTTAGGTTTTTTTGAGCATATCCTTTCTTTTTACTTACCACCTTACTAATCACCATAATTTAGGCACGGATTACACGGAAAACACGGAAAGAAAATAAATTTATCCGTGTCAATCCGTGAAATCCGTGCCTGAAAGATCGTGATAAAGGTGCTTTGGCACCGTTTTGTCAAGTCGAAATCGAGTAATAGGTTTGCGCCGGTTTATATTAAATTTCGCATGCACAAAGTGTTGGAATCAGGTTGCGGTCGCCATACGCATTGTCTACGCGGGCTACATTCACCCAGAATTTGCTGTCGTGCAACCATTCCAGCGGGAAGGCGGCCTTGCTGCGCGGATACTCGTGTTTCCATTCGTCGGCCGTTACTTCATATTCGGGATGAGGAGCGTTCTTTAATACGTTGTCTTCCTTTGAAGCCTTGCCTTCTTCCACTTCCTTGATTTCGTTCCAGATACATTCCAGCACCTCGACGAAACGATCCAGTTCGGCTTTGCTTTCGCTTTCGGTCGGTTCGACCATCAGAGTGCCGTGAACAGGGAAGGAAAGAGTTGGAGCGTGGTAGCCGAAGTCCATCAGGCGCTTGGCGATATCGCCTTCATCGATGCCCGAACGTTCTTTTACCGTGCGGCATTCCAGGATCAGTTCGTGACCGACGCGACCTGTAGCACCTGTGTAAACGATTCCGTAAGTGTCTTTGAATTTGGCTGCCAGATAATTCGCATTCAAGATCGCGGTCTTGGTGACCGTTTCCAACCCTTCTGTTCCCAACATGCGGATATAAGCATATGTGATCGGCAGAATGCCCGCGCTACCGTAAGGTGCGGCGGAGACTGTGTTCAGGTCGCTGCCCCATAATATCGGATGCTGTGGCAGGAACGGGACGAGATGTGCGGCAACGCAGATCGGACCGACACCGGGACCGCCTCCTCCGTGAGGAGAAGAAAAGGTCTTATGCAGGTTTAGGTGGCAGACGTCTGCACCGATAGTACCCGGATTGGTCAGACCGACTTGTGCATTCATGTTGGCGCCGTCCATATACAGCTGACCACCGCAAGCGTGAACAATGTCGCACATTTCCTTGATGTCCACCTCGAAGATACCGTGAGTAGACGGATAGGTGATCATGCTGGCTGCTAAGTTGTCCTTGTTGGCTTCGGCTTTAGCCCGGAAATCTTCCAAGTCGATATTTCCTTTGTCGTCACATTTCACCGTAACGGTCGTAAAACCGCATTGAACCGCACTTGCCGGGTTCGTACCGTGGGCAGAGGCAGGAAGCAGGACGATGTTGCGATGTCCCTGCCCGATGCTTTCCAGATAAGCCCGGATTACGCGCAGACCTGTATATTCGCCGGCTGCTCCGGAATTAGGTTGCAGCGTACAGCCTTTGAATCCGGTGATCTCACACAAGTAAGCCGATAAGTTTTCAATCAGTTCCGTGTAGCCTTCGACCTGGTCTTCCGGTGCATACGGATGTATATTCATGAATTCCGGACGGCTGAGTGGAAGCATGGTCGATGCCGGATTCAGTTTCATCGTACAAGAACCTAAAGAGATCATGGATTGGGCCAATGAAACATCCTTTCGTCCCAGGCGGGTGATATAACGCATCAGTTCCGTTTCGGTATGATATTTTTTGAATACGTCTTCTTGCAGGAATTCGGAAGTACGGGCGAATTTCGGATCGAAATAAGTTTTCTCAGGAACGGCTTCTTTCAGCATGTAGTCCTTTCCGGCTGCCCCTGCGAAGATATACAGCAATACGCCGATATCGGTCGGTCCGGTCGTTTCGTCCAAGCTGATGCCGATCTGTCCGGCATCGAAGTAACGCAAGTTCACCTTACATTCCAATGCGATCTCGCGGAGTGCATTGATGGATACATGTTCCGGCAACTGGATTTTCAGTGTGTCGAAATAGTTTTTGTTCAATTGTTTGTAGCCTAGTTTTTCCAACTCGCCTGTTAGGAAACCTGCAGAAGCGTGGATACGACCTGCGATGTTCTTCAAGCCTTCGGCACCGTGGTAAACGGCGTAGAAACCAGCCATCGTGGCTAGCAAGGCTTGGGCGGTACAGATATTGGAGGTCGCCTTTTCACGTTTGATATGTTGTTCGCGTGTTTGCAAAGCCAAGCGGTAAGCCGTGTGTCCATAGGCATCTTTGGAAATGCCGATGATACGTCCGGGGATGGAACGCTTGTATTCGTCTTTCGTGGCGAAGAATGCAGCGGACGGACCACCGTAGAACATCGGGATACCGAAACGTTGGCTGCTTCCGAACACGACATCTGCACCCCATTCTCCCGGAGGAGTCAGCAGGACAAGACTCATCAGGTCGGCAGCAACGGCAACACGTGCTCCACCGGCATTGGCACGTACGATGAATTCTTTATAATCTTCGATCGAACCGTCGGCATTCGGATACTGGACGATAGCCCCGAATACATCCGGTGTGAATTCAAATGTTTTGTAATCACCCACAACGACCTTGATGCCTTGCGGGATCATGCGAGTGTTGATAACGGCCAGTGTAGAGGCGAATACGTTTTCGTCGACAAACAACGTATTGGCTTCTGCTTTCACCTGTGCACGGCTACGGCTACCGTAGAACATGGTTGCCGCTTCGGCTGCTGCTGTCGCTTCGTCCAGCAGGGAACAGTTGGCTAGCGGCAGGCCGGTCAGTTCAGCGATAACAGTCTGGAAATTCAACAAAGCTTCCAGACGTCCTTGTGAAACTTCTGCCTGGTACGGAGTGTAGGAAGTGTACCAAACCGGATTTTCAAATACGTTACGTTGGATAGGAGCCGGACATACTGTGTCATACCAACCCATTCCGATATAAGAAGTGAAGACTTCGTTTTTGGATGCCAACTCCGAGATGTGTTCTGCGAACTCACGTTCCGTCATGGGTTCGGGAAGGTTAAGCGGTTCTTTCAAACGGATGTCGGACGGGATGGTCTGATCGATCAGTTCGTCAACCGACTTGACGCCGATGGCTTGCAGCATGGAAGGAATGTCTTCTGCCGAGATACCAACGTGGCGGTTTACAAATTTATTTGTGTCCATAATATTGTGATTTATGATTTATGAATTAATTCTTAATTGTCAATTACAAATAGGGATTGTTGAACTTCTCATCGATGACTCTTGTTTCCGGTCCATGCCCCGGATAGATTACTGTCTCGTCGGGAAGTGAAAGGAGTTTGTCGTGGATGGCGGCAACCAATACCTCCTGGTTTCCACCCCAAAGGTCGGTACGGCCGATACTTCCGGCAAACAGTGCATCGCCGACGATCGCAAAGCCGTTCTTTTTGTTATAGAAAGCGATGCTGCCGGGTGAATGTCCGGGAACTGTCAGCACTTGAAGTTCGGATGTGCCGAACTTAATGATCTCGCCTCCTACGATATATTTTTCAACCGGGACATTCTCGACATGCTGACGGAGTCCGAACAACTTGGCCTGTTCGTCCGGAGAGGGTAGTTTCTCGACATCCTGCTTGTTCGCTTCGGGTTTCAAACCGTATGTCTTATATATAAAACCGTTTCCAAATACGTGATCCACGTGCAGATGAGTACAGAGCAAATGCTTTAATGTCAACTTGTTTTCGAGGATAAAGTCGGTTAACTCCTTTTCTTCTTCCTTGCGACAGCAACCACAATCGATCAGTACGGCCTCGCGTGTATCATCATACAGCAGGAATGTGTTTTCCTGGAAATAATTGAACTCAAACGATTTTATTGTAATCATAACGGTACGTAAACAACTTTTTTAGTTTGGAAAAATTCTTCTTTAAAATGGTCACTCAGGTTGAGGCTGACAGCTTGCTTGTGGAATGGCAATATTTCATGCTGCAACTCTCCTCCTTTCAGACAAATCAAACCGTTAGGAAGTGCATTTTGTTGTTCCTTCTTTATATTCTTACGGGCGATTTTTACCAGATCGGCCAGTGGCATGACGGCACGACTCACGACAAAGTCGAATAATTGTTTTTCCTCTTCGGCACGACAATGGCGGAAAGTGACGTTTTTCAGACCGATCGCTTCGGCTACAGCTTGTCCGACCTTGATTTTTTTTCCGATACTGTCTACCAAATGAAACTGTACTTCAGGGAGCAGGATCGCAAGTGGTATGCCGGGAAAACCGCCTCCCGTACCGATATCCATAATTGTCGATCCTTCTCTGAATTTCAGCATTTTCAAGATACCTAACGAATGAAGTACGTGGTGCAGGTACAGGTTCTCTATATCTTTGCGTGAAATTACATTGATTTTGGAATTCCAGTCTGAATACAAATCAAACAGGGCGTCTATCTGTTGCTTTTGCGCATCGGTTAGCGTTGGAAAGTAAGACTTTAGAACCCCCAATTGACAATTGACAATTGACAATTGGGAGGATATTGTTGCACTGTTATCCATAAATTATATGTATGGGATTATTGTTATATTTTATTTGTCAATTGTCAATTAGTTTCGCAATTGGACTGTCTTTTTTCAATAGATATAGGATTTCCGCATAGGGTAAGAATACGTTTGTTTCCCTTACCACGTAAGCGGCGATCTCATATTCATTAAAGGTATACGTGATGCCGTCCTCGTCGACCAGGAAATTACCGTTCGGAAAAATTTCTTCGACACTGAAGAAACCGATGTTTTCCAAATCTTTCGGATTCTCCACCTTGTTTTGTTTGGCGATATGATCGATCAATATCTGTGCGAGGCTGTCCTGGAAGTTCTCGATGAAAATATCTTCTTCTGTGATTGCATTGCCTGTTTTCAAGTTGATCACGTGATTGTTGTAGGCATGCGAACCGTGTGCACCGCCTGTATAGTTTTCGAAACTTACAGTATAGCTCAGAATGTCATTCTGGTTGTAGACGATTTCATCCGATGACATTTCGAAATAAGAGAACCAGGCTCCGACCGGCAGATCGTCCTTCTTTTCCAACTCTGCCTTGAAATCGGCTTCCAGTTCTTTATAGTTGTTCAGATAGTCTTCCGTGTACTTGGCGACCGCCTCTTCTGGAGACAGGTTCTCATAATTCTCGCCGAAGTAGGAGAGGACAAAGTCATTCTGTATCTTTTTCAGAATCTCTTTATCGGAAAATTTGGCAGGATAGGTGAAGTTCAATTGCAAGTTGCAATTGGGATTATCGGGATTATTCAGCAGATGATAGGTCCTATCCACCCGGATAGAATCGAATTTAATATCATTATCGGCCGTTTGCTTCGTGTTGGTATTGCAACCGGTTACGAACATTCCTAAAAAGAAAAGCGCTATCAGGCTTTTACTAATTTGTGTACTCATCGGAATCATAGATTTTAGATAATACTTTTAGATGCAAATGTAAGCTATTATCTTGTAATAAACGAATGGCTGGTTTCTTTTTTCAGCCTCGGAGGCATCAAAAGGGTGAGGAGATAGCAGTGCTGGTGTTGTTTCCTGCCTATGTAACGGTCGTTCCCTACCTATGAAACTACTGTTTCCTGCCCATGAAACGGGAGTACCATGCCAGTGGAACTCTTGTGCCAATAAAATGTAACAGGCTTGGCACTGCGTTCTGGCTTATCATCCGGAAAAGGAATTCTGCTTGGCGAAGGTTGAGTTGTAATAAATGTTTTAAACGAAAATAAACGCTAATTAGGCAACCTTTTGAGAAAAAGGTTGCCTAATTCTATTTGTGAAACGAACAAATCCCCTATATTTGCAGAGTGTGTACGCACACCTCTTTGAACCATGTAAAAAATAACAGGTAACAAATGGCTTATTCTAACTATTATGCGGCTTCTGGGCTTTTCCATGGATCTATGTCGTCGGTAATGGGAACGCAGTTTGACATCTTGATGGTCGGCAGTGATCCCCGCCTTCTTGGTACGGTCTGGGAAAAGGTCGAATCGGAAGTGCAGCGATTAGATAAAATGCTGAACCGGTTCGATCCGGAGAGTGAGGTTTCATTTGTTAACCGGGAAGCCGGGCACTACCCGGTGACGGTGGGGGAAGAGCTTTGGAATATATTGTTGAACTGCAAGCGTTACAATGAGCTGACGGAAGGATATTTCGATATAACTTTGCAGGGATTCGACCAGGTATTGCTGACGGAAGAAGATAAAAGCATTTTTTTCTTTTCTGAATCTTTACACATTGATCTCGGCGGGTACGGGAAAGGATATGCGCTTGCTAAAATACGGGAACTGTTGGAAGAAAACGGGATTGGTAAGGCGCTTGTCAATTTCGGAAATAGTTCGGTTCTGGCGGTCGGTACGCATCCGTGCGGCGAATATTGGCCGGTGGGTCTTGACAATCCGTTTACGAAAGAGCGGATTGCCGATTTGAAGTTGAGTGATAGTTCGTTATCGATATCGGGAAATATGCCTTCCCATCCGCGCCATATCGTGAACCCGCATACGGGAACATTCGTGGAGGATAAGAAAATGGTGTCGGTGGTGGCGAAAGATCCGGTGGTGGCGGAGATTCTGACAACTGCCTTTATGATCTGCGGCGACGAGCGTGTTCCGGTAATCGCGTCTCAATTTGATATTTATGAAAAACATGTATATAAGTTATGAAAAATGATGAGAATTCAGTCAATTTAAGCCGGCGGGACTTCTTCAAGGAGTTGGGAATGATTGGTGGAGGCGGTGTGCTGCTTTCCGCGTTTCCCTGGTTGCAGTCCTGTAGTGCTGACGATAAGGTGCAGATCGCAAAGGAAAAGGTGCGGATCGGATTTATCGGTACAGGTTCGCGCGGACAGTACCATTTGAATAACCTGAAGACGATTCCGTATGCCGATGTGGTTGCCTTGTGTGATAATTATCCTCCCCACCTGAAAGAGGCTTCGGCTCTCTATCCGAAAGCCAAGACATATGACGATTACCGGAAGCTTTTGGATGATAGAAATATACAAGCCGTCATGATCGCCACTCCGCTATACGAACATGCGCATATCACAATAGACGCCTTACATGCCGGAAAGCATGTTTTCTGCGAGAAATCGATGGCGATGACGTGTGCTGACTGTCTGGATATGTATAATGTGTTTAAGGAATCCGGCAAGGTGATGTTTATCGGTCAGCAGCGCTTGTATGATCCGAAATATATAAAGGCGATGGAAATGATCCATGCCGGCTTGTTGGGAGAGATAAATTCGATACGGGCGTATTGGTTCCGTAATAACGACTGGCGCCGTCCGGTCCCTTCTCCCGATTTGGAACGTAAGATCAACTGGCGTTTATATAAGGAATATTCATGCGGCTTGGTAACAGAATTGGCAACCCATCAGCTGCAGGTTGGAAACTGGGCGCTCCGGATGCTTCCCGAAAAGGTGGCCGGCATGGGGGATATCGTCTATTGGAAGGATGGTCGCGAAGTGTATGACAGTATCAATTTGATTTATCATTATCCGAATGGTGTGAAGATGACCTATGAGTCGATGATTGCCAACAAGTTTTATGGCCTTGAAGAAGAGATTATGGGAAGCAAGGGCACGATGGAACCGGAAAAAGGTAAATATTATTTTGAAGATGTCGAACCTGCTCCTGGTATCATGCAGTTGATCAACCAGATCGAACATAAGATCTTCGACAATGTTTCATTTGCCGGCCCGAGTTGGGTTCCTGAAACTGCATCGGTAAACAAGGGACATCTGATCATGGACAATGTCACAACGATCAGCGGACAGTCATCGATAGGAGCTGCTGGCGACGGTTCTATCGAGTTGGTTACTGCTTTCTGCGAAGCGGCTATTACTGGAAAACCGGCTCCTAACCTGGTGGAAGAAGCTTACTATTCCTCTGTTTTGGGTTTGTTGGGTTTGCAGGCGATTGATGAAGGACGGGTGATTACTTTCCCGGATGAATATAAAATACCGTATCTAAATTTTGCATGATTATGAAAGAGATCGTATTATCTGTAAAGAGACAAAAAACGGAAATCAAGATATTCTGTGTCTGTATCGCGCTCGCCTATCTGATGAACATTATCTCAATCATAGCATACGGTACAAGCTGGTCCGAGCTTTGGACACAATCGTTGTGGATGCTACTCATTACGTGTGGCTTTTACGGATTGTCGGTTGTATTCCGTTTGCTGTATTATGGACTGAGCCAGTTGAGAAAGTGATTGTTGCTTTTCTTTAGAAAGAGAAGTAACCAAAGAATTTAATATCGTTCTATTGTTTTTTCATCAGGAGAAAGTGATAGAACGATTTTTATATGTTTTTGATTGATTTCTTATCATGTTTTTCTGTCATAATCCTTTCCTTTGCCCAATAAATCTGATAAGCATGAAAAAGACGATTTTATTTTTCTCAATTCTGTTGGCGTCGTGTGCAGGTAAGCAGACGCAAGAGATCCGGACAATGGAACGTTTGTCCACTGCATCTCATAATGATTACTATGTAAGTAACCGGGCTCCGTTGCAACCGTTGCAATTTATTAAGCTGCCCGCCGGAAGTATCGAGCCAGAAGGCTGGATCAGGCGACAGATCGAATTACAGAAGGATGGACTTTGTGGTCATTTGGGGGAGATTAGTGCCTGGCTGCAAAAGGAAAACAATGCCTGGTTGAAAAACGGAGGTGAATGGGGGTGGGAAGAAGTGCCCTACTGGTTGCGAGGGTATGGTAACATGGCGTATGCCTTGAGAGACGAGACTTTGTTGAAGGAAACGAAATTCTGGATAGAGGCCATCTTGTCAAGTCAGCGAGCGGATGGTAATTTCGGGCCGGTGCATTTGAATAACGGCAAGCAGGATTTTTGGCCGAACATGATCATCCTTTGGATCATGCAATCTTATCATGAATATACGAACGATAACCGGGTGATTGACTTCATGACCCGCTATTGTCATTATCTGCAAACGGTTCCCGATGACGCTTTCCTGTCGAGTTATTGGGAAAATAGCCGCGGGGGGGATAATCTTTGGAGTGTGGTCTGGCTGTATAACCGCACGGGTGACGAGTCACTTCTTCCGTTGGCCGAAAAAATTCACAGGAATACGGCGGATTGGACAAAATCGACTCAGCTTCCTAACTGGCACAATGTGAATGTCGCCCAGTGTTTTCGCGAACCTGCCACCTATTTTCTGTTTACAAAAGATTCGGCGATGTTGGCTGCCAGCTATAATGTCCAGAGTTTGGTACGCCGTGCTTTCGGCCAAGTTCCTGGTGGAATGTTTGGGGCGGATGAGAATGCCCGTATCGGTTTCTTCGATCCTCGACAGGGTACGGAGACTTGTGGTTTTGTGGAGCAGATGGCTTCCGACGAGATCATGCTTTTGATCAGTGGCGATCCTTATTGGGCTGATCACCTCGAAGATGTTGCGTTCAACAGTTATCCGGCTTCTTTGATGCCTGATTACCGGGCGCTTCGTTATCTGACTTGTCCGAATATGGCGATCAGTGATTCTCGCAATCATCATCCGGGATTGGATAATTCCGGTCCGTTCTTGGCCATGAACCCGTTCAGCAGTCGTTGCTGTCAGCACAATCATGGTTTCGGCTGGCCTTATTATGTCGAACATTTGGTGTTGGCGACGCCGGATAACGGGGTAGCCGCCGTTTTATACAATTCTTGTAAGGCAAATGTAAAGGTGGGCGATGGAACGGAAATCACCTTACGTGAACAGACGAATTATCCGTTTGAGGAAATGACACGTTTTACGGTTGGAACGTCCGAAAACGTATCTTTCCCCTTCTATCTCCGCATCCCGTCCTGGTGTAAAAATGCATCTGTCTTGATCAACGGAAAAAAACAGCAAACAAAGCTTGCTCCCGGAACATACGCTTGTATCGAACGGGAATGGAAAGATGGCGATGAGGTAGTCCTGAACCTTCCGATGGAATATGCCGTTCGTCAGTGGCAGGTAAATAAGAATAGTGTCAGTGTCGATTACGGTCCGCTAACCCTGTCCTTGAAAATAGAGGAAGAATACAAGCAAATGCCCAGCACCGAGACTGCTGTTTGGGATTCCAAATGGCAGGAAGGAGCGGATGCCTCCGCATGGCCGACATTCGAGATTCTGCCTGCAAGCCCGTGGAATTATGCCTTGAGAGTCCAGTCACCTATCACGTTGCAACGCAGAAACTGGCCGTCGGACAACAATCCTTTCACTCTCTCTTCCGTCCCGATGGAATTTAAGGCTCAGGGACGTTTGGTGCCGGAGTGGAAAATTGACGAATACGGATTATGCGGAGTCCTTCCATACGAAAACGCCCGCAAGTCCGACTGCCTGGATGAAATCACCTTGGTCCCTATGGGAGCGGCAAGGTTGAGGATTTCTGCTTTCCCAGTGGCAGAGCGGTGAGAATTAAAAAATAATGATCGGTCTCTATTTTTAATTCTCAATTTTTAAGTGCTTCATATATTCTGATGGAGTCTTTCCGTACTGCTTCTGGAAGCAGGTGGAGAAGTAGGCAGGTGACGAAAAGCCGACTTGGAAAGCGATCTCGCTGATGCGGTTCTCTCCGTTCTGCATCAGCAGGATCGCCTTCTTTAAGCGGGCAATGCGGATGAAGTCGTTAGGAGAAAGACCGGACAGACCCTTAACTTTGCGGTAGAGGCTGGAAGTGCTCATTCCCATCGTATCGGCAAGCATCTCAACGGAGAGTGCTTCATTGCTGAGGTGTTCTTCCAAATAATCGTTCAGTTTGCGAAGGAAAATATCATCCACCTGCGAAACGGCGAGAGAGGCTACCGGGGCGAACGGCTTCTCCAAATAGGTTTTGTTCAGTAGCTTACGGCTTTTCAAAAGGTTGCCCACTTGGGCCGTCAGCAGTTCGATAGAGAACGGTTTCTCCATATAGGCATCGGCTCCAGAGTTCAGTCCCTTCAGGCGTGATTGCAGGTTGTGTTGTGCTGTCAGCAGGATAAACGGGATATGGCTGACATTGACATCGTTTTTCATTTCGTTGCAAAGTTCGAAGCCGTCCATGATCGGCATCATGACATCGCTGATGATTAGGTTGACCGTGTTTTTACGGACCAGATCAAGAGCTACTTTCCCGTTTTCCGCTTCTAGCACTTGATATGTTTCCGCCAGTTCGCGGGCGATGAAATGGCGCATATCATTTTGGTCTTCGACAATTAAGATAACCGATTTGCCCGTTTCGGCCAATGTGACTATTTCCGCTTTCTCTTTTCCAGCAGTGGTCTGGAAACTGTCTTCCTGCTGTTCTGGGAGCATCAGGACAAACTGGTTCAAGCCGTCCGGCGTTTGTCGATAGAACAGTCTGCCGCAGTGGAATTCGGTCAAAGAGTGGGCCAGCGACAAACCGATACCGCTTCCTTGCTGGTTTTCTGTCTCTTTGAGGCGGTAGAACGGATTGAATATATTTTCGATTTCACTGTCGGGTATCAGATGCCCGTCGTTGGTGACGAGCAGGGTGAACATGCGCTCTTCACCTGAAGGAGGGAGTAATTCGAGCGATATCCGGCTGTCCGAGTACTTCAGTGCATTGCTGACCAGGTTGCTGACGATCTTCGAGAATGCTTCTCGGTCCAGACAGGCCTCGAAAGGTAGATCCGGCAGCTTGACTGTGAAATTCTTGTTTCCCTGTTCGAAAGCCGGACGGAACGGATGCAGGATCGTTTCCAGCCAGAGGACGACATCGGTCTTGACATAGTTCAGTTTGAACCCGCGGCTTTCCGTCTTGCGGAAGTCCAATAGTTGGTTACTTAGGTCTAACAGTCGCCCAGTGTTTTTCTCGATGATTCGTAGGTTCTCCTGTGTGGCGGGCGTTCCATCCCCTGAACGAAGGATTTTTTCCAGCGGGGCTTTTATCAGGGTAAGAGGTGTCCGTATTTCATGCGTGATAAAGGTAAAGAACTGTATTTTTGCATTATAAAGTTCTTTTTCCTTCTTACTTTCGAATATTTCACGGTTGATGCGGTGTTTTTCTTCCAGTTTGGCTTTTTTATAGTTATACCAGAGTACGATCAGCAGGCATAAGATCGTGAAATAAATGAGTAATGCCCATCCGGTAGCCCAGAATGGCGGTGTCACCGTGATCCGAAGAGTCGTCTCGTTATCTTGCCAAACCCCGCTGCTATTGGTCGATTTTACCCGGAAAACATAGTCGCCGGGTGACAGGTTGGCAAAGGTCACGTCTTTATTCTGCTTCATATAGATCCAGTCTTTGTCACTCCCTTCCAAACGGTAGGCATACTGGATCGCGTCTGGAGATGTATAGCTCAATGCCACATACGAAAGGGTAAAAGTGGAGCGGTTATGCGGAAGTTTCAATTCTCCGTTTTTCATAATCTGGTTGACATTATATTTAGGGGCACCGATGCGGTCGTCCTGCACATCTATGCGAGTGATACATACCGACGGTGAATAAACATCCTCTTTGAAATCGCGCGGATTAAAGGCGATCATTCCGTTTATCGTTCCCATATACATGGTCCCATCCGGCATCTTGTAGGCAGAACAATAGTTGAATTGCGTTTCGGGCAAGCCATCCGTGTACGAGAAAGTCTTCATCACATATGTTTCCGGGTTAAAACGAACCAGCCCGTTGGCCGTTGCAATCCAGAAAAGATGTTCGTCGTCTTCTAAAATACGGTGTACGATATTGCTGGGCAGTCCGTTTTCAACCGTGATGCGGTTGAATGAATCCGATATCTCGTTGTAGAGGGAGAAACCATAGGTCGTTGCCACCCAAATCCGTTTTTTCGAATCTTCGAATATGGATGTCACGTTGTTGTCGCCGATGGTCTGTGACCGCTCGCGGTTGGATGTATAGTGCGCTAACTTCTTGTCAGTTTTAGAATAGCGATAAGCGCCGGAGGTGGTCGCAACCCAGATATCCCCTTTGCTGTCTTTGTAGATTTGACGTACCATCGACTTAATCTCTGTTTTCCAAGGGGTGAAACATTCTTCTTTTTTATGGAAGAGGACAAGCCCTTCGGAGGTCCCGATCAGGATTTCGTCTTCGGAGAGTTTGCAAAAGCAGAGTATGAAGTCTGCCGGAAGCAGGTTGTCGGTATTGTTCCGGGTATATCGTTTGATGATTTTCCCGGAAGGGATGTCCAGAAGGTCGATTCCGGTGTTGAATGTCCCTACCCACAACCGGCTGCCGTCGGCAAGCAGGCCGTGGATATTGGTTGCCGAAAGCGGGTGGACTGGGTTGGTACGGGAGAAGTTCGTGATCTTGCCGGTAGTCGGGTTATAGCGGTTGATCCCGTTATCTTCCGTTCCTAACCAGAGGTTGCCGTATCGGTCCGGACAGATTTCACGTACGGCATTTCCCGGCATTCCCGGATGGGTTTTCCCTCCGATAAAATATTTAAACGGGACATATTCTTTGGGCAGGTAGTTGATTCCTCCGAAAAAGGTGGTAACCCATATCCCTCCTTCACGGTCTTTTGTGATCGAATAGGCTGCATTGTCGGAGATCGTATATTCGTTTGTCAACGATTTTTGCAGGTGCGTGATGCTCCGGTCTGCCATATTCAGGATGTAGACACCGGACTCGGATGCGATCCAGTACGTATTCTCACTACACTGCTTGATGTCGCGAACCTGTATATCTGGGATGACTGTTTCCGTTTTCCGGTTGTGCCGGTCGTAAAACTTGAGTCCTGCCCGGTCTGTCCCGACCAGTATTCCCCAATCCGGCACGAGGCAAAGCTTGGTGAGGTTGATCGGATTTTCTTTTTCTTTTTCAGTCAGTATCGGGATACGGGCGAATTTGTCTGCCTCCGGTTTGTAGAAAAACAGGTCGCTGCGTCCGGCGAGGATCGGCTCGCTCTCTTCGTTCATCGTGATGTCTATCATGCTTATCTGCTCCCCTTCGGGGTAGAAATGCGGACTGCTTTCGCCTGAAAGGGCATAGCGGGCGATCCGGTTGTAGCTCATCAGCCACAAATTCCCTTTTTTATCTTCTCTGATTTGTTGGAAATATTCTGGGGCGTTGTTGCTGTCGGAAAAGGTCAGGGGATGGAAAGCATCTGTTTGATAGTCGTAATAGCAGGTGTGGGAATAGGTGCAGACCCATATCCTACCGGTCGAATCTTCGAAAAGGCTGATGATCCTGTCGTTCGGCAGACTTTCCGGCTCGTACGAGTTGTAGCGGTATATCCGGAACTGATGTCCGTCGAAACGGTTCAATCCGTCGTCCGTCCCGAACCACATGAATCCTTTTTTATCCTGTAGGGCACAATAAACCGTGTTGTGCGACAATCCCTGTTTGTTGGTATAGTGGCGGAAATAAAGGTCGTGCGACCAGCCGGACCGGGGGAGGAGGAGCGAAAGCGTGCCCAGTAGAATGATAAGGAATGTTCTCATGCCCTGCGAGTGTTTTTTTTGTAAAGTACAAATGTAAAGGAATTTTGCAAAACACTCAATATCGAGGTACAAATTCGGTTTATGGGTGGTAGTAACTTGGCGTCGTAAATAGTTCAATGCGGCAAACGTAGGGGACTTTCGGTACGATCCGTCCCGCCCTGTCCGGACGGACGTGGGGCGGGATGGAGAGCCGGATCATCTTACCGGAAATTCCGTAATCCGGAGGGTCGTGCATCCGTAAGGGATCAGTTCGATCGTCTCCTCGTCGCCAAAGTCTTTGCCTTGCTGCGTGTAGTAGGGTACCGGACCTGCCGAGCCTCTGACTTGCGTCCAGCCGTTCAGTCGCATTGCCTTCGTTTTGATGCGTATGGGGGCGTTCTCGACATTCCATGGATAGGGGGTGGTAATGTCTGATTTTTCTACCGTGAAAGCATCCTTGATCCGGTCGGGCGAGAAGGAACGGGCCGGCAGGGCGTAGTTCCAGGGACTGTCAGACGTCACCTCGTAATACCATTTGCCGTACACGTCGGACTTATCGCTTTCAAACGCTTTCTTTTCCCATTTCTCGTTCATCTTCAGGGCATAGACCAGCGGTCCCCGTTCGACAACAGCGCTGTTTTCATACCAGCGGCTGACGGTCACCTCCATCGGCAGTTCGAGGGATAGGATATCGCCCTCTTTCCATTCCCGGTTGATACGTGTGACGGTTCCGGGATAGGCATCGACCGTCAGCGGTTTGCCGTTGAGCTTGACCACCGGTTGCTTGCACCAGCCCGGTATGCGCAGGTGGAAGGGGAAGAAGACCTTTTTCACTTTCTTGTCCGTAAACGAAACATGGTAGCGTACTGTCTCCTCGAAAGGATAGGCCGTTTCCTCTTTCAGGTTCACCTCGATTCCTCCTGCCACTCGTGCCGTTACTTGCGAGGGGGCGAAGAGCAGGGAGGCGAGTCCGTTGTCGGCAGTCGCGTACCAGAGGTTCTGGACGAATTTGGGCCAGCCTTGGTGAAGATTGGACGTGCAACAGGGATAGCCGGTCAGCTCGCCGAAAAGCAGGTCGGTGTCGTCGTGCGGGGTGGAGAACTCCCTCCACTCGCGGGTGACGGCGATCTGGTTGGTCTGCTGGTAATACTGGCGGGCGGAGTAGTCGTCGGTCACTTGAGTGGGCAAGGCGTTGTATGCCACGCGCTCCAGGTAGTCGGCCCATTGCATGTCCCCTGTGACCTCCAGTATCGTTTCCAGTGAGTACATCATCTCTACGGCGGTACAGAGCTCTGAGCCTGTCGTCGGTTTGCCGAAGCGCAGCAGTTCGTCTCCTCCCCAAAGGCCGGTAGGCAATCCGATGGTGTGACGGATGTCGTTGACCGCTTGGCGGGTGGCTTGGATTTGCTTGGAGTCTTTGCCTTGCTGGTAATAAACGATCGGTTCCTTGAAACCTTGTGCGAGGTTCACACAGTGCAGGCTGTGTTGGCGTCTGAGATGATTTTGATTTAAAAAGATATCTGTCCAGTTGAACGTCTGTTTATGGATTAACTCGCCTAAATCCAACAGGAATTTGTCGCCGGTGATGTTGTACAGCCAATAGACGACCATCAGGTTATCCCCTCCGCGCTGTTCGCCCCAGAAGGTCCATTTGCCTAACGGGTTTTTGGGCAGTTCGTCCAGTTGGTATCGGAAATATCGGGTCATGAAGTCGATCACGCGCCGGTCCTGCGTAGCCGTGTAGTATTGTTGCATGACTTTCAGCATGACCATTTTGGGCCACCAGTCTTGCGCGTTGTTGCGTTGCAGACCGGGTTCGTAGTCGCGGTCGGTATCGGGGCCGAAGTAGCCGTTGGGCTTTTGTGATGCCAAGGTCCATTCGATCCAAGGTTGTACCTTTTCGATCAGGGCTTGGTCGTTCAGGAGATAAGCCAACGGCAGAAGTCCGTCGATCCAGTACGGACCCCGTTCCCACACGTCACCGTCACCGCCGAGCCATCCGTTTCGGGGACCCATTACTTTCGTGTAGACCTTATCCAAGTGGCCGGTCATTCCGTCGCGCATACGGGTCAGTTGGTCGTGCATCCACCCTTCGGCGCGGATGGTTCCGAGAGGCAGTTGGATGTAGTCTTTTTGCAAGAGCGGGTGTCGGTTGTTCCGGTAACTTTCGGCTGCGGGTTCTTCGCCGGCGGCCGAGACAGTCGCCACCGTGAGGGTGGCGACTGCTGTCAGGAAAATTTTTTTCAATTTGTTCATGGTGATAGGATGATGTTATGTTATTCTTGATAATCGATCCATACTTTCATCTTGCCTGCTTTGCGGTTGTCCCAGGCATAGTAAGGAATGAAATGTAGTGTTTGTCCATTCGATATGGCTTTGATTGAGCGGATGCCACCCAGGTTGTCCGGTTCGTCTTTGACCTCGAATGAGGAGGTGGGCGTCAGTGCGAGGTCGGCAAAGTCTTTCGCGTTGTCCGTCTCTTCGAGGCAGTAGACCAGCGGTCCGCGTTGCAGGGCGCGCTTGCCCGTGTTTTGCCGCACGCGCGGGTCGGCTGATACTTTTTCGACCGGCATGTCCATGTTGAGCACGATCAAGTCGCCGGTTTTCCATTCCTTGATGACGGTATATCCCTTGTCGGTCGTACTGTCGACTTTGTTCCCGTTGACCGACAGGGTGTATGACTTGCACCATCCGGGGATACGGATGCGCAACTCCTTGCCGAGCGGTTGTTCGGAGGTGACGGTCAGCTTGACCAGCCCGTCCCAAGGGTAGTCCGTTTCTTGTTTCATGACGACCTTTTTCCCGTCGATCGTGACTTCGGTGGTGTTTCCGATGAAGAGGTTTACCCACAAGGCCTTGTCCGATGTCCCATAGATATAGTTCCCGATGGAAGGCAGGAAGCGCGAGATCTGGCTCGGACAGCAGGCGCACCCGTACCAGGCCTGGCGGTGATGGTCTCCGTTCGATTCCAGCGGATTGACGTAGAAGAAGCGGTCTCCAGCCAGTGAGACGCCAGCTAGCGCACCGTTGTACATGGAACGTTCCAGTACGTCTATGTATTTCGAATCGCCTGTGAACTGGTTCATGCGTTGGTTCCAGTAGACCATCCCGACGGAAGCGCATGTCTCGCAGTAGGCATCGAGGTTCGGCAGGTCATAGTCTTCGGTAAAGCCTTCGTTGTGCCGTGAAGAGCCGATCCCGCCGGTCACGTACATGTTACGTAGTACTACGTCGTCCCAGAGGCGGTTCAAAGCCTCGACATAAGCGGTGTCTTTTTTCAAGGCTGCCACATCGGCCATCCCGCAGTACAGGTACATGCAACGGACGGCATGCCCCGAAATGTCGGTCAGTTCTCTTACCGGGATAACATCCTGGTAGTAGGCTGGGTCCCATTTCCCTTCGCCACCCATGCTCCCGTGTCCGTGTCCGCGTTCTTCGAGCAGCCAGTTGGCGAAGTCGAGATATTTTTCCTGACCGGTTGTCCGGTATATTTTCACCAAAGCCAATTCGATCTCCTCATGTCCCGGCACCCAATGGCGCTTGCCGGGACCGAACAGTTCCATCATGTGGTCTGCCATACGGATGCTCACATCGAGCAGTTTCCGTTTTCCGGTTGCCTGGTAATAGGCGACGGCGGCTTCCATCATGTGGCCGGCACAATACATCTCGTGCTTGTCCATGTTGTTCCAACGTTTGTCTTGTCCGGTCAGTGTGTAGAATGTATTGATATATCCGTCCGGTTGTTGGGCTGCCGCGATCTTGTCGATCCATTCGTCCGCTTTCTTTTCCAGTTCGGGGTCCGGGTTGTTGATCAGGCTGTAGGCGATACCTTCCAACGCTTTATATACGTCCGAATCGTCGAAGAAGATACCGGAATGCTTCCCTGTCCCTCTGGCTGCATTTTCAAAATTTTGCATTCTTCCGGTTTGGTTCTCTATTTGGTCGATACAGACAGGGAGTGTAGCCGATGTGTGCTTGGCGAGACGTGGCGACCAGAAGTTGTCCCGGATGTGCACGTGCGAGAAGTCTATCTGGTCGATTATTTTCAAAGGCGGGGTTTCTATTTGGTCTTGTCCGCCGCATCCCCATAGTGCCATACAGGCAAAGAGTAGTACAAAATACTGTTTCATGGTTTTAAAATTTAATGTTATAATTTGCAACTTATTTTTGTCAAAGTAGGAGAGGTGGCTGTCTTTGTCCCGTTGATGAAAATCGACAGTCCGGCTCCTCGTTTATATTTATCACCTGTCTTATCATAAAGCACGCATATTGTTTTGCCACGATAAGTCAGATTGTCCAGGCAAAAGTAATCCCAATATCCTTCCGGTATCAACGGGTTGACATCGAGTTCCTCTTCTTCACTTGGCCGGATTCCGATTAACCCGTTGATGACGAGGTCGCAGAATAAAGAATGATTATAATCTTTTCCGCGTTCTTCGGGTTTTTGGTGACGTGTTGACAACATTGTCCTGGATATCCAATCGCCAGTAAAAGGATTCAGGTTTTCGTCAATCCATGGTGTTAGTATGCCATTCGCGTCTTTCTTATACAGGCTTCGTGCATAAATCGAGAATAAAGTTATGAAATCTCGTGAATCTACAAAAGATTGCGTTTGATTATTTAACAAATTAGCCAATCCGACCAATGTCATCGAGGTCGCGTATGGCCAAGAAGGACCGTTCCACTGGCATTCATGTCCTTCGTAAGCAACTTTGAATTGAGGATGGCATTGTTCGGCAGTTGTTGGCCCGTAAGGAGCGAGAAAATGTCGTGTGTTCATCAGGAATTTCCAGGCGACGGCATAGTCCGCGGAAGCCAGGTCAAATGCCCAAGGCGTATATCCGTGTAGTTCGCGTACGTCTTTTAAAGAAGCGTTTTTTTCAACAGACAGTACTTTTAGAAATTCCGCTTTGGGGTCCCATAAATATTTGAACATGTTTTCTTTGATCCGGCAGGCTTCGGTTTCGAGTGCTTGTGCTTGGTTGTCGTTTTTCCAATGTGCAATTTTGGATAAGGTGGCGGCTTCGGCTGCCATATATGAGTTGATGGTTACCCGAAAACCGTGTCCGCCGATCGAAATTTCCATGCCGTCTTCTCCGTCTTTTTGCCAGAACAATCCTTTTTCAGCTATGAATTTTTTTTTCTTCCACTCTGAATAGTTTTGTAAAAGTTCCGGATATAACTCTTTCAGCAATTGATAATTCCCCGTGATCTGACAATATTGGTAGATTGCATGGGCAACGGGAAAACTGTAGGAATGCGTGTCACCTCCTCCCTTCAGCCAATAGTACGCATAGTCTTTGAGGAAACCGGAATACTTCAGCCACCTGCCTTCCCGAAAGTGGAACCAGGCAGGGCAACAGATGCCGTTGTGCTTTCCGGCCCACGGGACATCCGGAAGGAATTCGGTTACGATGAACCCGTCCGGTGTCTTTTTCAAATGTTTCCGGAAAGTCCACCAGCGGAAATAATAGATTTCCTCTATGTTTTTGTCCGGACATTCGAATAGCGGTATATTGCCGGATAAGAATTCTTTTGCCTGTCCGTTTGAAATATGTTGCACATACAATTCCTTGTCTTGCATGTTGAACCGGTCGATATACGAGCCTATCATGGCGGGATCAAGGACCTGCCCTGTGGTTGTATATGGAAAAGCCGTGACTGTGAGAAGAAAGTATAGGAGAAGGATTACAAGTTTGTTCATAAGGACATTTTTTATTTGCAGGGAAGCTTGCTTCCCTGCGAGGTTTGTAAGTTGATTACGTTTGTTATTTATAATGGGGGTTTTGTTCCAAGTTGGGATTGGAGGTCAAAACTTTTTCGGGTATCGGGAAGACGGATCGGTAATCACCTTGTGGTTTATGCGAGAGCCAGCTTTTTTTCGTGTAAACACCGAATCGGATGGCGTCTCGTCTGCGGTGCATTTCCCATGCGAATTCCCAACCCAGTTCGTCATACATTCTACCGAATCGGATGAGGTCCGTGTTCCCTTTGTCTGTAACGGTGTAGTGTTCCACATAGCCATATTGATATGAACTGTTTTCTTGTAACTGTGCATCGGTTACTATCGCTAATTCGGGATTGTCTTTGAATGCCCGTTTGCGGACTTCCGTGACCAAGAGGCCGGCTCCTGGTTTTCCCGAACGCAATAAGCATTCCGCTTTCATCAGGAGTACTTCTGCGTATCGGAACAGAGGCACATCCGTTTCGGATGAGGATTGCTCGCCTTTTACGATTTCGAATTTGTTCATGCGAAAACCTTCCATCTCACTGGTGTAATTCCCGTCCGGAAGATCTTTCGTATAGACAAGCGGTTCTCCCATTTTGTCGTATGTCCCGTATAGAGGACTTCCGTCTGCAGCTCGTTGTTCGCCCATCAGCCAGCTATCGGCCAGACGGGAATCTTCGGGATCATACGTGTCGATGAATTGAGTGACCCCCATAGCTGAACCGCATCCCCAAGGAGTCGCTTCGGTTTCGTATTTCTTTTTCAGTTCCCCGTGCCAGGAAAACATGTGGATCGAATTACCCCCGGCGATATTTGCATCGAACGGGATGGTGAAAATGACCTCTTTGGATGTTTCCACGCCTGTAGAACGGAAGGGGTCTTTGTAGTTGTCGGACAATGCGAACCTGTTGCTGTTTATGATGTCGTCACACTGTTGGATACAGTCGTCCCAGTGTTCTTCGCCTGTATATACCTTGGCATTCAGGTATATGTTTGCCAACAGCGTCTTTGCCGCCCATTTGTTCATCCGTCCGTAAAAATTTCCGCCTTGTTCTTCACTTAAAGAAGGGATGATTTCTTTCAGTTCTTTTACTATGAAGTCGAAGATCTCTTTACGGTTACTTTTGGAGGGTAGTTCCATCGTGGTTGTCGTGACTAACGGAGCGTCTCCGAAATTGTCGCAGATTTGCCAATAATAATAGGCTCTCATGGCCCGTAATTCCGCTAATCCCATTGTTTTGTCCGCTTCGGAAGATGCCGGTAAAATACCGTTTTCTATTTGTTCTATCACTTTGTTGCATAATAAGGCGCCTTGATAGAAGTTGGACCATATTTCTGAGACGTGTCCTTGTTCGGAGTTCCATGTTTGGTAGTGCATACGTCGATAGACTCCGCCATCATCCCAGCCGGAAGCGTTAGGGGGCATGACGATGGCGTCGGCACTGACCTCTTGTGTCGTGAAATATCCTCCATGACTGGGGAAACTTCTGAGTTGGCTATATACGCTGGCAATAGATGGTGAGAAATCGTCGACCGTGTAATTGTAGGTTTGTTCGGTTATTTTGGAATATACTTTTTCATCCAAGTCATTGCTACAGGAAACGATTGTTCCGGAACAACATAACGCTAAAAAAAATTTTGTATAAGTATTCATGATAATTACGTTACGATTAAAATTTGACAGATATTCCTAATGTGTAAGTCCGTGTAGAAGGATAACGGTTCTTATTGTCGACTCCTGGTGCCAAGCCGCTTATGCTTACTTCCGGATCAATGCCGGAGTAGCCTGTGATAGTGGCGAGGTTGGAAATCGTGCCATAGATTCTCAAGCGTTTTATCCAAGAATTGAATTTGAATGTATATCCTAAGGTCACGTTGTCGATTTTCCAATAATTGCCTTTTTCGATATAATAGCTGACATATTGTAATTCTTGGTCGGCCGCTAAAGGAACTTTCCCGTATTTCGTATCGAATGCCGCATTCAGCACGTTCCCTCTTGACAACATGACCGGCGATTCATATTGCAGGCGTGGCATGTTCAGGATGTCGAAACCGAAAGCACCGCGCATGGTCATGTTGAAATCGAAGTTTTTCCAATTTAGGGTGTTGTTCCAGTTCAAGTAATGTTTAGGCAGGCCGTTCCCGATGATCTGTTTGTCTGTCGGTTGTAGTTGTGATATCGGTTTCGGACTGCCGTCGGCTCCTTCTATGATCCAGTGTCCGTTCTCATCGATATCGATACTTTTGTATCCCCAGAAATTACCAATCGGTTGTCCTTCCTGAATGCGGTGGGTTGTCGTTTGTAAGGGTTCTCCCGTAGAACCTTGATCCGAGTAACCGCTGGAGACAAACTGATCGTTGGAAAGTGACAAAAGTTCGTTTTTGTTTGTCGAGTAATTCATGGATGTCGTCCATTGGAAATCTTTTGTTTGGACAGGGATGACCGTGATACCGGCTTCTATTCCTTGGTTGCGCATCGATCCGGCGTTTGCTACCATACGGGAGAACAGGTAAGGAGGAGATGGCACGTCATAGTCCCATAACAAATCTTCTGTTTTGCGATTGTAGTAATCGATATTACCTGTGATGCGATCTTCCCAAAAACCGAAGTCGACACCGATGTTGATCTCTTTTTTCTTTTCCCATCTCAATTCGGGGTTCGCATTTGAATCCGGTCTGATGGTTTTGATCCATTGATTGTTATAATAAACATAAGTTCCGAAGTTCAGCGTGTTCAGTGACATATACGGATCACTTGGAACCGTTCCCGTGACACCATATCCGGCACGTAGTTTCAAGATGGACAAGACATCGGTGTCTTCCAGGAACTGTTCTCCTTTGATGTTCCATGCAGCAGAAACAGATGGGAAGTTGCCCCATTTGTGATCGGCTCCGAATTTGGTGGAACCTTCGTGACGGAGACTGGCTGCAAACATATATTTCCCTTT
>ULRK01064963.1_pt1 | contig 32144 bp, 52 predicted proteins | sample 1955341 | NCBI WGS metagenome assembly ULRK01 (sample SAMEA4835680, study PRJEB28245) | human gut metagenome | biome: gut microbiome; material: fecal sample | place: Denmark | collected 2008
CCGGCCCTTCACGCCGTCACTACGAATATTTCTCGCTGAATCGGATCGGCGCGAGAACAGAAAAAATTTTTTTGGAGGAAAAGAATGAGCGACTACATGGGTATGGAATACCTTCGGAGAAAATTGAACCAGAAAAGGCAGCGGGTGAATCTCCGGTACAAATACTACGACATGAAGAACTATACCAGAGACTTCGGCATCAGTACGCCGCCGGAACTGCGGGCATTCAATTCCAGTCTGGGGTGGTGCGCCAAGGCGGTGGATTCACTGGCAGATCGGGTGGTATTTAACGAATTCCGAAACGATATTCTGGCAATGAATGAGATCTACCAGATGAACAATCCGGATATCCTGTTTCGGTCCGCGGAGTTGTCTGCAATGATTGCCGGATGTGCGTTCATCTACATTCAGCCGGCGGAAAAGAAAAATGAAGTGCCGTTGATGCAGGTGATAGACGGGGCGAATGCCACCGGAATCATCGACACGGTCACCGGCCTTCTCAAGGAGGGCTATGCGGTGCTGGAACGGGATCAGTACGGCGTGGTGAAGACCGAGGCCTATTTCCTCCCAAATGAGACACAGGTTCACTACAAGGACAAATCCTACATGGATATTATCCGGCACGAGGTGGCCTATCCGCTGCTGGTGCCGGTAATCTACAGACCGGGAGCCAAAAGACCTTTTGGCCATTCCAGAATCAGCAGGGCGTGCATGTCACTGACGAGCTCTGCAATACGTACGATGAAGCGCTCGGAGATTTCTGCCGAGTTCTTTTCATATCCGCAGAAATGGGTGACCGGGTTGTCAGAGGATAACGAGATTGCGGATAAGTGGAGAGCCACCATGGCTACGCTGATCGCAATCACAAAGGACGAGGACGGAGACAAGCCAACCTTTGGCCAGTTCATGCAGCAGTCCATGACGCCGCACACGGACCATCTCAAGATGTTCGCCTCCATGTTTGCTGGAGAGACTGGGCTTACATTGGACGACCTGGGATTCCCGACGGCGAATCCGTCCAGTGCCGATGCTATCAAGGCGGCGCATGATTCTTTGAGATTGACCGCAAGAGCAGCACAGCGTTCCTTTGGTTCGGGGTTCCGGAATGCGGGATATTTGGCTGCATGTCTGAGAGACGAACATATGTATACCAGGAATATTGCGTGCAAAGCGATTGCCACATGGGAGCCAATCTTCGAGCCGGATGCATCCATGCTCAGCTCCATCGGTGACGGAGTACTGAAGCTGAATCAGGCAGTTGATGGCTATGTGGATGAAGAAATGATGGGAGATTTAACCGGTATTCGAAAGGCTGAGGAAGATTAGAAATGAAAGACGTGGCACCGGAACTGCTGGAGAAATTGAATAAGACTTTTGGCCAGAAAGTTGCAATAGATCCGCAAATTCGGTCATACAAGAAAAAACTGGAAGCGGGAAAATTAACCGAGCGAGATTGTGCATTGTACATCCGAAAGGTGGTATCTATTGCGAGTGCATCTGTTACAGACGTTATGAAGCCAAAGAATCTTCCGGATGGGAAGCTGTATTGGAATATTGCAGAGGCGGTGATAGTGCCATTTCTGAAAGGCGTAATCGTTCAGATGAACAATATTGCGGTCAGCACGATGAAGGACTCTGACAAGAAGCAAAATATTAATATCAAGATTCAAAAGCTTCGTTATCCAGATGGACAGATTCGAAGTTATCTGAACATGATAGTGAGAAACAGCTTAGATTCGGAGGGAAATAATGAGTGATGATAGTAAATTCCTTGAATCCGGAGCATTAGAAAATATTCTAATAGGAGCATATGACGCCTTCGTAAAAGAGAATGTAGAAGTTCGAGCAAAGGCAGGTTACACGGAAAGCATCACAAGGGAAGCCATTGGTGGATGTTGTGAATGGTGCTCAAAGCTAGCCGGAACATATCAGTACGGAGAAGAGCCGAAGGAAATCTATCAGAAACATGACAACTGTACGTGCTTGGTGATTGCGAAAACCGACAAAGGATACACAGATGTGTGGTCGAAGAATCATTTCCGTGACAAAAAGAAAGCACGGATTGAAAGAGAAAGTGAAATTCTGAATGAACAAAAAACAACTGTTAAAGCTCGAAAAAAAATGTTAAATCAATTAAGCGAAGATGATATAATCATTAAAGGAGGTAAAGGTTCGAAAACCGCTGCTGGGGTTGGGATAAAAAACAACAAGATTCTCAGAGGCCGTGTGATAAGAGAAGCAATTAATGCAGAAACACCAATTTACGCAGAGGATTTGAGAAATGCATATAAGAGTTGCCACATTAAAAAATATGGAGAATTGTATGATGTCGTAATACATGGGGCAAGCTATTACGTAGAATATGAACATAAATATAATCTTGACGTGGAAACATTGGCGTGGATTATAAGTGGCAGGCGCGATTATAAAGGTGAGAATATTAGATTGATATCTTGTAGCACCGGCAAACCTGGAGCAGATGGCAATTGCTTCGCTCAACAACTAGCAAACAAACTAAGGGTGATTGTGTATGCGCCGGAGGATATCACATACATTAAACCTTACAAAATTACAGTAGGGGATCATGAAGAAGGTTTCCCCATCGGCTTTAAAAAATTCGAACCAAAGTAAAAATGATGAATTATATTTGTGACTATAAGGAATTGCACGGAAGTAAGCAACTGTCGCTATTGGATAACTTAAATTACAAAACAAGCCGAAAGGATGAAATTATAGAATATTTAAAAAATAAAAAAGAATTCTATGATGGGGTCCGTTGCTCAACATTGAAGGACTTAGTAAAAAAAGAAAATACACATCTGCCGACATATGCATATTTTGATGGGGTATATTTTTGGACGGACGAAGACACATACCATTTTGAGAAATATGATATGAGACTCAATGATGAGTTCGTGAATCATGTACTGGAGGCGCTGGATAGCGACAAAAAGGAGAATTAAAATGGCAAAAGATGATTATCATGTAATCGTATGCAAAATTTTAAAGTACTTGTACGCATGCCTGAAAACAGGCGAAGATGTGGATAGTGACAAGCTGCTGGAAATCATCGGAGACCTTCCGGAGCGGTATGCAGAATATATTATCAGAGCACTGCACGAAGAAGGATATGTAACAGGATCATATTCGGAGACGATGCGAGGGAAAGAAAAGCCTCAGTTAACGTCCGAAACGATGATTACTCCGAAAGGGATTGAGTATATCGCAGATAACAAGTACATGGTCAAAGTAAGAGATTATCTAGACAGACATTAAGAGACCGCCTTCGGGCGGTTTTTTCGTAGAAAAATTTACTGCAGAGGGGAAAACATGACAGAAAGAAAAGGCCGTCAGACTCCCACTCAGTCGTTGGTGCTTCCATACCGAGAAACCCACGGAACGGAAGCCGTCAGAATATATAACAGTACCGGAAAGACCGCACAGGAATGGCAGGAACTGCTTCTGTGCGACATGATGGCATACAATGAAGAGGGATTATGGACACATACCAAATACGGGTATTCCGTCCCCCGCCGTAACGGAAAGAACGAAGTTGTGGCAATGCGGGAGCTTTACGGAATCATGAACGGAGAGAGCATTCTCCACACGGCGCACAGAACACCAACATCTCATTCCGCATGGGAACGGCTCTGCATGCTGATGGCAAAGACCGGACTGAAAGAGGGAGAAGATTACAAGACACTGAAACAGTTCGGACTGGAACAGATCACCATGCTGAAGCAGGACGGAAGAGTGAACTTCCGAACCAGATCCAGCAAAGGCGGACTGGGTGAAGGATATGACTTGCTGGTGGTGGATGAGGCGCAGGAATATACCGACGACCAAGAATCCGCGCTGAAATACATCGTTACATCTTCAAAGAATCCGCAAACCGTTTTCTGCGGAACACCACCCACTCCAGTTTCTTCCGGAACCGTTTTTCAGAAAATGCGGGAATCGGCCATCAGCGGCCGAGCGCAGAATACCGGCTGGGCGGAATGGTCCGTTCCGGAAATGTCAGAGCCCACCGACCGGGAACTGTGGTACGAGACGAACCCATCACTGGGGACTGTTTTTACCGAGCGATCCGTTGCGGACGAGATTGGCCCGGATGAGACGGATTTCAACATTCAGAGACTGGGGTTGTGGCTTCGGTACAACCAGAAGTCGGCCATTACCGAAAAGGAATGGACGGAACTGGCTGTGCAGAGGCTGCCGAAGCTGGTGGGCGATATCTATGCCGCGGTGAAGTTCAGCCACGACAGCACCACCGTAACACTGTCTGTTGCCGTAAAAACAGCCGGCAGAAAAGTGTTCGTGGAGGCCGTGGACTGCCGGACAACCCGGGAGGGGAACGGCTGGCTGATTAATTACCTCCGGGACATGAAGCCGCGGAAGATTATCGTGGACGGTGCCAACGGCGCACAGCAGATTCTGGAAAAAGAGCTGAAAGAAAACCGCGTAAAGGGCGTGATTCTGCCGACTGTGCGGGAGGTCATTTTGGCCAACTCACTGTTTGAGCAGTGTCTGTTCGATGGCAGCATATGCCATTGCAATCAGGAGAGCTTGAAACAGTCCGTGGCCAACTGCGAACACCGGGCAATCGGTTCTTCCGGAGGCTTCGGCTATCGGTCCATCAAGGACAGAGTGGATGTTACGCTGACCGAGAGCGTGGCCCTGGCATTCTGGGTTTGCCATGAGGACAAGACGAGAAGAAAGCAGAAAGTAACATACTAGGTTATACAGGGCAGCTGCAATCGGCTGTCTTTTATAATACATATTTTACCGTCCCACCGGGTTAAGTGGAGAAAGGAATTATCACATGGAAGCATTTAAACCAATTACAACACAGGAAGAGCTGAACGCAGTCATCGGCGACCGCGTCACGAAGGCGAGAGCCAGTGAGCGAAAAACCGTAGAGGAAGAGTTCACTCAGAAGTACGCAGATTACGATTCCATCAAGAACACATTGATAGAGAAAGAGAATCGGATCACTGAATTAGGCAAAGAGCTGGAACAGGCAAAGAATGCCGGAAGCACCAACGACGAGAAAATCAAGGAGCTTCAGGCGAAAGTGCAGAAATACGAGTCCGACTCGGTAAAAACGAGAATTGCACAGGAATTTGGTCTGGATGCCGGCCTTGCAAATAGATTGACCGGAGAGACGGAAGAGGACATTAGAAAGGATGCAGAGGCGCTGAAGGGAATTGTCGGCAGCACTTCGGTGCAGCGCATCAACTACAATCCGGAATCGACGGCGAAAGATGAAGAAAATGCAGCACTGAAAAATATGCTGCAGGCAATGAAAGGAGAATAAGATATGGCAATTGGAACTAAAGGAACACTGTTTGACCCGGTACTGGTAGCAGATCTGGCAACGAAGGTTAAAGGACACTCTTCCCTGGCAATGCTGTCCGGGCAGACTCCGGTATCCTTCAACGGAAACAAGGAGTTCACTTTCTCTCTGGATGCGGACGTGGATATCGTAGCAGAGAACGGAAAGAAGTCCCACGGTGGATTGACGATCACCCCGATTGTGATCGCACCGATTAAGTTTGAGTATGGCGCACGTGTGTCCGATGAGTTTATGACCGCAACGGAAGAGGCTCAGCTGAACATCCTGCAGGCCTTCAATGATGGTTTTGCGAAGAAGGTGGCCAGAGGTCTCGACATCGCCGCTTTCCACGGCTTCAACCCGAGAACCGGCACTGCTTCCGATGTGGTTGGAAACAACTGCTTCGATAAGGCAGTTACCCAGACCGTGGATTATGTGGCCGCAAAGGTGGACGACAATATCGAGGCAGCGATTGCCCTGGTAGAGGGCTCCGACGGAGACATTTCCGGAATGGCTGCAACTCCGGCCGTTCGTCAGGCACTGGCTGCACTGAAGACTACTGCGGGAGAGAGACTGTATCCGGATCTGGCTTGGGGCGGAAACCCGGGAACCGTGAACGGTCTGCCGGTAGACTTCAACAGAACCGTTGCAGTGGGTAATACAGACCAGGTAATTGTGGGCGATTTCGCCAACATGTTCAAGTGGGGATATGCGAAGGAGATTCCGCTGGAGGTAATTCCGTACGGCGATCCGGATAATACCGGTGTGGACCTGAAGGGTTCTAACCAGGTTTATCTGAGAGCAGAGGTATATCTCGGATGGGGAATCCTGGACAAGAAGTCCTTCGCAAGGGTTAAGAACAATGCCTAAGTACGTGAATACCAGAACCGGGGCGGTCGTGGAGACCGCTTCGGTGTGCTCCGGAGAGGACTGGGAAGAACAGAAAGAGAGTAAACCAAAGAAACCCGTTGCAAAAAAGCAGCAGAAAAACGAAAAACGCTGCACAAGTGCAGCGGAAAAGGACGTGAAGACCGATGAATAATTTTGCAGAGGTTGAGGACATCAAAGCCCTGTGGAGAAATCTAAGCACCGAGGAAGAGGCGAGAGCAGAGGCACTGCTTCCGGTAATCGCTTCTTCCCTGCGGATGGAGGCGGACAAGGTGGGAAAAGACCTGGACGAGATGATCCGGCGAAAACCGTATCTTGCGGATGTGGCGAAGTCGGTGACCGTGGATGTGGTGGCCAGAACGCTCATGACATCCACCAATCAGGAGCCGGTGTCTCAGTTTGCAGAATCAGCTATGGGATATTCCATCTCCGGCACGTATTTGGTGCCCGGGGGTGGACTTTTCATTAAGAAGAGCGAACTGGCCAGATTGGGACTTCGGCGTCAGCAGATGAAAGGAATATCGTTATGGGCAGAGGACTCCATGGAATAGATGTGATTCTGTACGAAAAAAACAGAATCGGCACGGACGAATTCAACCGTCCAATCTACGAAGAGCTGCCGGAGGTGGTTCCGGATGTGCTGGTGGGAGAACCGACATCCACGGAAGTTCTGGACACGCTGAACATTACCGGGAAGAAGCTGGTGTATACACTGGCCATACCGAAAGGGGATACCCACGACTGGAAGGACCGCAAGGTGGAATTTTTCGGAAAGAAATTCCGGACATTCGGGGAACCGATTGAAGGAATTGAGGATATGATGCCGCTGAGATGGAACAAGAAAGTGCAGGTGGAACGGTATGAGTAGCGTGAAGATTAAGCTGAATTCCTCCGGGGTACGGGAGCTGCTGAGAAGCAGCGAACTGCAGGAAGAATGCGTATCGTATGCGCAGCAGATTCAGGCGGCCGCCGGAGAACACTTTGCAGTGGAGAACCGGAACTATCCGGAAAGACGAGGCGCTGCAGTATACCCGGCAGACGATGAAGGTTATTACGACAACATGAAGAACAACACACTGGTGAAGGCAATGGGCGCCGCGAAAGGAAAATAATGATTGAGAAAACAGTGATTAAATACCTGAGCGAGAAACTAAAGCCGGTGCCGGTTCTGATGGAATATCCGGAGAAGATGGACAGTACTCCATACGTGGTGATGGAGAAGACCGGATCCGGAGAGTACAACTGCATCAAGTCGGCCACCATCGCTTTGCAGTCGGTGGAGGAATCCCTGCAGAAGGCAGCGGAACTGAATGAGACGGTGAAAGCGGCCATGGACGAATTGGCCGAACTCCGGGGAATCGGAGCCGTAAGCCTGAACAGCGATTATAATTTTACCGACACCACCACGAAGCAGTATCGATATCAGGCGATTTATAACATTAGTTATTGCGAATAGGAAGGAGAAACAATATGGCGAACAATGTGAAGAACATTTCTACCGTTAAACCGAGCGTGCAGGGCGCCATCTGGATTGGCGGGGCAGAGGCAGCAGTGCCTACAACCGCAACCGGGGAACTGAACGGCTTCGAGTGTCTGGGCACCGTATCGGAAGACGGCGTGAAAAAGAAAATCTCAAGAGACTCCGAATCTGTCAAGGACTGGGGAGGAAACACCGTGACCACAATTCAGAAGGAATATGAAGCGACTTATGAATTCAAGATGATTGAGATTCTGAATGAGAACGTGCTGAAAACGTACTACGGAGAAGACAACGTAACCGTAACCGGGAATAAAATTACCATCAAGGGAAGCTCCGCGGAACTTCCGCCGAGACCGTGGGTAATCGATACCGTGCTGAACGATGGCAGAAAGTGCCGGGAGGTCATTCCGTGCGGAAAAATCTCGGATACCGGGGACATTGAGTACAAAAGAGACGAGGCTATGGGTTACGGAGTGACGGTGACCGCACTTCCGGATGCCGAGGGCAGACCGTTCTACATGTACTATGAATAAGGAGAATCAAGAGCATGATCAAAGAGACATTGAAAAACGGATTTGAAGTGGAAATCCCGGACGAGAACCTGGACGACTACGAGTTACTGGAAGATTTGGCCGCATTGGACGAAGGGGAAGAGAACACCGGAAAGATTGTGAGCGCCTACAAGAGATTGCTGGGCGCGGAACAGTACAAAGCGCTGAAAGAGCATATTCGGAGTGAGTCGGGCCGTGTATCCGCCACAGCAATGCTGGAAACGTTGCAGGAAATCTTCGAGCTTCAGGACGGCGAATTAAAAAACTGATAACCCTCACCAGAGTAATCCGGGACGATGAAAGACTTCTGATCTGCGACTTGGCAGAAACATATGGAATCTTTGATTACAGGCAGTTGCCCCTTCGGGTGGTGGCTGCCTTATTCTCTGGATTGAGGGAAGAATCAAGATTAGGACAGAAAATGCATGGTGTCCGAGGGGACCGGAAGGATTTACTGCTGGCAGTAATCGCCGACGAAACACGGGCGATTCATGCGGCCCTCATCGGAGCGGATTACCCACAGTCAATTACTGCGGAATTGTTTGAGAACAGCACGAACAATCAGGCAGAGGGACACGGGAATACCGCAGTGTATGAGAGCAAGGAAGATTTTATGAAGGCACGATACGGAGGTGAGAAGTAATGGGCACCACTCTGGCACAGGCTTATGTGCAGGTAATTCCGACCACCAAAGGAATTAAAGGCATGCTTGGGAAAGAGCTGGGGAATGAAGGAGACTCCGGAGGGAAAACCACCGGAATGAAATTCACCGGCGCTTTCAAAAAGGCGATTGCGGCGGCGGGCATCGGAACCGCTCTGGCAAAGACCATCAGCGAAGGCGCAAAGCTGGAACAGTCCATTGGCGGCGTGGAGACGCTGTTCGGGAAGAAGGATGCCGAGACCGTGAAGAAAAACGCTCAGAACGCGTACAAAACCCTGCAGATATCTGCGAACGACTACATGGAACAGGCAACATCCTTTTCCGCAGCACTGCTTCAGTCACTGAACGGCGACACGAAGAAGGCAGCAGCTGCAGCGGATGTGGCAATCACGGACATGTCCGACAATGCCAACAAAATGGGCACCAGCATCATAGATATCCAGAACGCCTACCAGGGCTTCGCAAAGCAGAACTACACGATGCTGGACAATTTGAAACTGGGTGGACATAACCGTTTAGCTCAGTATAAACCTTGTGAAAACGGTGGAACTCTAAACGAAATGAGACGTAGACAATACCGTGCTAAGTATGAATTGAGAGTTGCATAAACGTTGAAACATTCCTGCGTGTTTGATAAAATTAAAATAACAAATACGTGGAGGAGTGCAAGATGTGGAAAAAAATTGCAAGAAACAACAATTATTCAATAAATGAAAAAGGCGAGGTAAGGAATGATAAAACCAATCGCCTAAAGAAGCCATTTGAAAATAAAAGCAATGGATATATGACTGTCGACTTGTACAAAGATAATAAATCCGAAAAGGTGACAATCCATAGACTCCTTGCGGAAGCTTTTATTCCAAATCCAAAAGGAAAAAAGACAGTAGATCATATCGACGGAAATAGAAAAAACAATTCCATGGACAATCTTCGTTGGGCGACTTATTCCGAGAACAATTCGCGATTTCAGACGGTTGGAGTGAGAAGTGAAGCTATAGTGGTGGAACATTACGAAGAGGAAAGGAAAAAACGTGGCGGGGGTCACATTGCATGGCTTGGAATAATTGAACAGTTAGAATTTCAGAGCATTTCAGAAGCGGCAGAATATTTCGAGTGCACAGTTGGAAATATATCTTTATTACTAGAAAAGGGAACCATCGGACGGAGGGGACGCACTAGAGGATATAGATTTCTGTATAAAAACGGCACAAGAGCAAAAATCAATTCATAAAAGTGTAACGACTATCGAAACAAAGAAAACATCCGAAAGGGTGTTTTTTTAATGGAGTAGAGTACAGGCAAGTGTCTGGAAGCGCAAGGGCGCCGGAAGGCGTAAGAGATAGTCTAATCTGCACAGAAATGTGCAGCAGTTCGCAAGAACGATTACAGAGTAACGACCTGTAATGAATGTAATGTATGGAGGTACCAAAACAGAAATGGAGAGACTGCTTTCAGACGCAAGCAAGCTCTCCGGGCAGAAGTACGACATCAGCAACCTGTCTGATGTGTACAGCGCAATCCATGTAATCCAGAAAGAAATGAAACTCACCGGAACATCGGCAGAGGAAGCAAGAACGACACTGTCCGGATCCTTTAATGCCATGAAGGCAGCCGCAAGCAACTTTATGGGTAACATCGCTCTCGGGCAGAATGTGGGCGCATCCATGAAAGGACTGGTAACGACCACAACAACCTGGCTGTTCGGGAACTTAATTCCGGCAGTCGGGAACGTGTTCAAAGCACTGCCCAGTGCGATAGGTACATTCATCAGTCAGGGTGTCCCGATGCTGATCAGCAGCATGCAGGGTGTACTGAGTTCCATGGCGAATTCCATGAAAGGGAGTGGCGGAATCATCGAGAACGCATTTAAGGGAATGCTGAACCTGTCCGGAACAATTCGGGCCAGTGCACCGAAGCTGATTCATTCCGGAATGCAAATGCTGGTGAATCTGGCCAAAGGGATTGCTCAGGCAATGCCAACGATTGTTGCAACCGCTCCGAAGATTATCAGCAATATTGCCAACGTGATCAACGACAACGTGCCGATGGTGCTGGCAACAGCTGCCAAAATCATCTGGACACTGGCCAAAGGACTGGTGCAGGCAATACCAACATTGATTGCCAACATTCCGTCGATTCTGAGAGCAATATGGGACGTATGGAGTGCATTCGGCTGGGCAAACCTGGGGAAGACCGCAATCACGAAAATCGGATCCGGACTGAAATCCTTCGGCCAGACACTGAGACTGGAAGGAATGTATGCCATGGACGCAATGAAAGCGGGCATCGTGAAGGGTGGAAGTGCAATCAAAGGTGCTGTGAAGGGCGCATTCTCGAAGGTGGGAAAGTTCATCACATCACCGTTCAAGTCGGCCGCATCGGGCGTGAAGTCCATCGTGGCGAGAATCAAAAGTTCCGTGAACTTCAACAGCTTGGTCGGATCCGTGAAAGCGACATTCGGCAGGGTGAAGACGGCAATGCTGTCTCCGATAAAAGCAGCATCCGGAACGCTCAAGGGAATCATCGGGAAAATCAAAGGGATGTTCCCGTTCAACTTGGGTAGAATCCTGAACCTGAAGATTCCGCACATTTCTGTGAGCGGCGGAAAAGCGCCGTTTGGAATCGGCGGGAAAGGGTCTCTGCCGTCCTTCGGCGTGAGCTGGCATGCGAAAGGCGGTATCGTGGACGGCGCCACACTGATTGGTGCCGGGGAAGCGGGACCGGAAGGCATTGTTCCGCTGACGCCGTTCTGGGACAGACTGGACAGCACACTGGCCGCAATGCAGAACATGAAGGGAAGCAGTGGCGGAAATGTGACACTGGTAATCAACCTGGACGGCCAGACAATCGCCCAGAGCACTGTCCGCTATATCAACAACCAGACGCTCATGTTCGGAACCAGTCCGCTGAACGTGTAAGGAGGAACACATGACAGAAACACAATTGTTTTTCTTAGCCGGATCCGGCGTCAAAGAAATCCGAAAGGGTGGAACCGTGACGAGCTGGAGCTGGGGTTCCGCCGGAAGCTGGACCAAACTGAAAAAGCCGGTGAGAGCATCAGCGAAAAAAGTGAAGTACAGTAAAAAGGCAAAGGGTGGAAAACCCAGCAAGTCGAGCAAATGGAAGCAGAGCAAGACAAACGTGGAGATTGCCGGCACCACCATCCCGGCGACTGCCGTCCGGCAGATTGACGGCGTAGAACGGACGGTCGAAGTGAGGTACGCACTTGCCGGAACCACCACATACAGCAAGCCGAAGAGCCTCCGGAAGGGCAAAAAGAAAAAGATGTATAAGTACACATACAACAACAGCTCGAGGCCGTACTTCTACAAAATTCAGTACCGAGACAAGCCGACCGTTAAAACCACGTACTCCACGTTCAAAGATACGGACGGAAAGTATTATGCGTATTTCTCCCCGGTATACTACGACGGAGACGCGCAGGTAAACAGCCCGAGCCGAATGAAGCATCCGACTTCGTTCAATGTGACCTATGGAGAGGTGCGGAAGAATCTGAACTCAACGGCGAACAACAACGAATCCAGAGACAATTCCGGAACGTACGTGTATACAAACGTGCGATCCAATATCGTCAAGCTGGAACTGGAATGGACGGGGCTCAATCCGGAAGAAGGACAGGAGCTGCTGAACGTGCTGAATGCGACGAACACGTACACCGGAGTCAACGAAACCACGCTGAAAAACAATTACATTATTGCGCAGTATCTGGATCCGCAGACCGGGAAGGCGAAGAACGGGACGTTCTTTCCGTCCGACCGTAAAGTGGAGAAATACCCGAACGGAATGTACAAAAGCGTATCGGTGACATTAACGGAAGTGTAGACAACAATGGGAAAGGGACAGGATGAAATACAGAACGAAAGTAATTATCAACGGAGCAGAGCTCCGGGATGAGCAGAAAGATAATGCATCATCGATTACAGGTGTCAGTGTAACCGGTTCCTGTGGCAACGGCTTCCAGATTGGAAGCACCGCATCCAGTATGCTGGAATTCACGGTCATTAAACCGTACAAGGAGAGTTTCGACGGTGACAAGGTAGATCTCTATGTGCTGCCGATGGAAAGCGAGGAAGAGGAGTCTCGGACGGATACACTGGAAGCAGAAGTCGGAGACCGGGAAGAAACCGAGCACATCGAAGACACGGACGAAGAAAACGACGTGGACACCGAAGAAACCGAAGACACGGACGAAGAGGAAGAGGACGTAACCGAAGCAGAGGAAGCGGAATCCGAAGCGGAAATGGACGCTCTGGAGCTGAACCTGTACGACGTGATGAACGGGGAAGCTGCAGAGGAGGGGGAAGGCACAGAAGAAGAGCCGGTTCCGGAAGGAGACGGCTGGGATATACTCGGTACTTTTTATGTATTCAAGCAGCAGAACAACAACGACGGCACGGTAACGCTGCAGTGCTTCGACGGATTTCAGCTGATGAACGATCCGTATATACCGGCACAGAAAAACGGAACCTTCCAGCAGTTCTATGACGATATCCGGGCCCAGTGTCTGGCGAAGGGAATCATCGTGGACGAAGAAACGTTTGAAGCCGAACTGAATCCGGTGTTGGAATGGAACCAGGACTGCACGTTGCGGGAAGCCATCGGATATTTGGCCGGACTGCAAGGAGGGTTTGCCACCTTCGGCGATGACAACACTCTGGGAATCAGTTACTTCGGGTACAATGATGAAGTGCTTTTAACGTCGGAATTGCTGTCCCGAACAACGACCTCCGCCGGGGAAACCATGGTGGACGGTATAGTGTGTACCGTGAATTTGAAACAAGACACCATCGAAGCCGGAGAAGGCGGCCAATCGCTGTATATGTATAATCCTTTTATGACGCAGGAATTGCTGGATAACATATTCAGTCAGTATCGCGGGATTCGCTATACAGGAGCAGTGTTGCAGGCGCGGTGGGACCCGTCGCTGGTGCCGGGAGAGTTCGTCCGAATCATGACGGACAGCGAGTATATGAACTATGTGGCCATGAATAACGCTATGGCAAATTCAGCCGGAAAGACAGCAGCGGAAATCCTGAACCTGAAAAAAGAAATCAATGCGGTGGGAAAATCCCTGCTGGTATCCACGCAGAAGATTACCTTCGGCGGGGAAACGACGGTGGAAATTCGGTCTCATCTAATGACGGAAACCGAGAAGGCAAATGCGCCGCTGTCTCCAAGTGATGCCAAATTCAGGGTCGTTACTGCCGACCTGATCCGCACGAAGGAACTGATTGCCCAGAAAGCGGAAATCGAAGACCTGAAAGCGACCAATGCGCTTATCAAGAATCTTCAGGCAGAGGACGTGAAAATCACCGGAAGGTTGGACGCTGCGGAAGGCAGCATCGGAAACCTGCAGGCAGAGGATGTGAAAATCACCGGCAGGCTGGACGCTGCGGAAGGCAGCATCGGAAACCTGCAGGCAGAGGATGTAAAGATAACCGGGCGGCTGGACGCTGCGGAAGGCAACATCGGAAACCTGCAGGCAGAGGACGTAAAGATAACCGGAAGGTTGGACGCTGCGGAAGGCAACATAAAGGCCCTCGATACGAAAAAACTGTCTGCAGAGGATGCGGACCTGCGCTATGTAAACATCGACTTTTCAAAAATCGATAAGGCATGGCTGCAGGAATTCTATGCACAGTCCGGAATCATCAAAGACCTGGTAATAGGCGATTCTACCGTAAACGGGCACTTAGTGGGCGTGACCATCAGCGGTGACCTGCTGGAAGGAAATACCGTGAAGGCGGATAAGCTGGTGGTTAAAGGTGAGGATGGGCTGTACTACAAGCTGAATATCGAAGGCGGCTCAACGGTAACTCCGGAGCTCACCAAAGAAATGCTGCAGAACGGACTGGACGGAAACAACATAATCGCGAACACAATCACCGCCGAAAAAATACAGGTAGACGACTTGATCGCGTTTGATGCAACCATCGGGGGATTCAACATTGCGTCGAATGCAATATACTCCGGAGTCAAAAGTTCCGTCGACAACACGACGAGGGGAATGTACCTCGGAGCAGACGGACAGATGAGCTTCGGCGATTCCAACAACTATATCAAATATCACAAAGATGAAAAAACCGGAAAGTATGCACTGGAAATCATGGCAGACCATATGATTTTTGGATCCACAGGAACCAACGTGCAGGAAGCCATTGAGGACCTGAGAGACGAAATCACAACGCTGCTTCGTATCGAATCATCCAGGGGAACGGTATTCAAGAACGACCACGTGGAGACGGTGCTTTCCGTGGTAATCTACCACGGGAAAAAGCGAATCACCAACGCCACCGAGTTGAGCGAAGCCTTCGGAAGCGGTGCATACCTGCAATGGAAATGGCAGCGGCTGGATGATGACTCATTCGGAATCATTGCCTCAGCAGACCCGAGATTCGGGAACGATGGTTTCACGTTCACGCTCAAACCGGAAGACGTGGACACAAAAGTTACTTTTATGTGCGAACTTATTGTTTAAGAGAAGGAGAAAAAGAAAATGGCTATCAAATCAGCAGATCAGATTACAATTGTTGACGTTACAGATGCGTATTCCGTATTGCTTACATCGGAAGCGTATACCTTTGTCGGAAACACTGACGGCGTTGCGGCAGGTGCTTCCTGCGAGACTGAAGCGGTAGCATATTGCGGTACGAATCAGTGTTCCAACGTGAACGTGAATTCGTCCAATATTACATGCCCGACCGGAATCACCGCCACGGTAACCAACTCCGGAACAGCAAGACCGAAAATCACATTCAAGACAACGGCGACTATTTCCACGGCTTGCGAGGCAACCATTCCGGTTGTGGTAGACGGAATCACCGTGAACAAGAAATTCTCGTTCGCCGTGGCAAAAGCAGGCGTGCAGGGCGTGAAAGGTGACAAGGGCGATAGAGGTGAACAGGGTGCCAAAGGCGAACAGGGTATCCAGGGCGTGCAGGGTGTGAAAGGCGACAATGGAGCCGATGCCATTACACTGACAATCACATCCTCTAACGGTACCGTGTTCAAGAACAACAACGGCTCCACCGTCCTGACAGCTCACGTGTTCGTCGGTGGAAAGGAACAGACCATTGCAAGCGATGGCACATGTGGAAGCATTGGCACCGTCAAATGGTATAAAGGTTCTGCCACATCGGGAACAGCGGCTAAAAGCATCACCGTAACCGCCGGAGAGGTGACCAATTCCATGGCGTATACTTGCCAGCTGGAGCAGTAGCGAAAGGAGACTATCATGGCAGTAAAAGGAAGTGCAACCGTCACGCTCTCACAGTACCGGGATACCGAAAGTGTGACACGGTATTATAAACTGCAATCGTCTTCCCTGGCGGCACCGGATAAGCCGGCCAACGTGAAGCCGAATGAGACCCCGGCAGGCTGGTCAAAGTCAGAGCCGGCTTGCGACATCACAAAAACCCTGTACACGTGTGACGTGACCGTGTTCAGCGACAAGACGACACATGTGTCCGATGTCAGCAAATCCACATCCTACGAAGCAGCGAAAGAAGCGTGGAATAAGGCTCAGACTGCTCAGAACACCGCCACCGAAGCCGCAAAAACAGCGGATAATTACATCAGCGCCGATTCCACCGGCATTATGGTATCCGAGAACAAGGGTGCCACCAAGGAAACACCGAGCAATGCCACTAAGAACAACGTGCTGATTACAGAGAAGGATGTGCAAATTCGGAATGGACAGAAAGTAGTTGCTTCGTACGGGGATTCAATCCGGCTGGGAGAAGCTGTCAGCCAGCATATTTCAGTGGATAATTCCGGGTTGGCAATCCAGGACGGAGACAAAAAACAGTTTGAAGTAAGAACGCTTACAGATGGTCGAATATTTACCGATGTATGGTTAGACGAAGGCAGGATATCACCGGATTCGGGCATAGACACAAGCAAAGTTTTTTCTGCTGCCGAGATTGATAGTGTATTGGATTCAACTTACTATTATGAGGAAATACTGAACCTTACATTCCCGAGTCGTGGAGTTCCAAAGGTTACGCTTATATTCGGTGGAGGAAACAGCGGATATAACGTCCCTGCAGACCCATCATCTGCCATATACTTTACAGCCGCCGACCAGGACATTGCAGGCGAAGCGCTCAAACTTGTTATTGATTACAGAGATAATCCTTCGGGGATATATATATTCAATTGGATGAATTTGATTGCTATTAAAGTGGAGTATTCCATCTATTTTACCCCAACAACGGTTCGAATCGGAGACGGAGCTACAAAGGACACATTTATAAACGATGGAACATCCGTAAACAGTTTTAAGGCGTTGAAAGTCGGGAAAGGGATGAACCGAGAAGGTAACTGGCAAAATGACAACGCATTCGATGTTGATTTTAACGGGAATACTTATGTTGGTGGAGAACTTGCAGTAAACCAGGACATCTTAAACCAAGGCGGGCAGATATACACCGGCGCAATAACCACAGAGAACGATGTGTATGCCAGAAATGTGTATAGCGAACGCCCGGACGGTACAATGTTATCCGTTGTAGACTTGATATATCCGGTAGGCTCAATCTATATGAGCGTGAATTCCGCAGACCCCGGGACGTTATTCGGCGGAACATGGCAGCAGATTAAAGATAGATTCCTTCTGTCTGCCGGTGACACATATGCCGCTGGTAATACTGGTGGTTCGGCAAAGGCTACACTGCCGTCTCATACGCATACATTTGGTTCTAATGGTTATGACTTATGGGTCGCTAAGAGAGAAAAAGGTTCAACCGAACCCGGAAATCAGATTTCGGGAGATGCGAAGTATTATGCGGCTGCAACAGGCGGCTCCACAGCCAATTACAAATGGCTTTCCAGCGTAGACAGTAAAGGTGTGAGTGACGTATCTCAGGCGAATATGCCACCGTATTTAGCCGTGTATGTATGGAAACGGATTAATTAATACGTATAAATACATAAAACCTCTTGACATACGTATAAATACGTAGTATAATTAATATATCAAATGAAGGAGGTAAGAATTTGAAGGTTTCAGAAATGAAGAAACTGTTGAAACAAATCGGATGCCGAAAGATAAGGGATGGTGCAAATCATGAAATATGGTACAGCCCAATCACAGACAGAAAATTCCAAGTCCCACGGCATCAATCACAAGAACTGCCAACAGGAACCGAAAAGCAAATCCGAAAAGAGTCAGGGCTATAAGCCCTGACAACTCGGAGGGAACTTTCAAATTTAAGGATATTAAATTATACAAGGAGGTTACAATGAAGTATTATTATCCGGCACAGTTTACTAATGAAGGAGAAAAGGGATACTCTATAATTTTCCCAGATTTACCATGCAGCACGATGGGGACAAACTTCGATGATGCCATGAAAATGGCGAAAGATTCGCTGGAACTGATGTTATATTCATACGAGGTAGACGGTGACGAAATACCTACACCAACAGACATTCGGGAACTGGAAGTACCTGAGGATGGATTTGTATCATATGTGGAAGCGGATACATTGAACTATCGGAAATTCTACAAGTCCACCAAAGCCGTCAAGAAAACATTGTCCATCCCGGAATGGCTGAACGAGGCCGCGACAAATCGGGATGTAAACTTTTCCGCCGTACTGCAGAAAGCACTGAAGGACGAAATAGGGATATACTAATAACCGAAAAGCCACCCGAAAGGGTGGTTTTTTCGTGCCAAATTTAGGAAAGGAGGGATGCGTATGGGACAGCCTATCATGATATCCATGTCAGACATTCTGCTTCTTGCCGGTGCGATCGTCACCATCTCAGCGGCGGTAAAAGTAGTTTGCGAGGCAATCGAGCGAATCCGAAAGCCGAACAAAACACAGGATGCACGAATCGCCGAACTGGAGAGTAAGAGCGTGAAGGACTTCAACCGGCTCAACAAGCTGGAAGAGGGAAACATCGTCACCCAGCGGGCACTGCTGGCGCTGTTGGCCCACGGAATCGACGGCAACGACATTGAAGCAATGCGAAAGGCGAAAGCAGAGCTGACAGATTACCTAATTGAACGTTAACGAATGAAAGCCCGGAACGGGCAGAAATTGGAGGAAAAAGGAAAATGGACATGACAACTATTACTCAGTATTTTGTGCCACAGATTGTGGCATTTTGCTTATGCGTTGGCTACATCATGAAGCGGTGGCTGCCGATGGATAACAAATGGATTCCGACGGTTCTTTTTGTAATTGGAATCATCTGTGGCATGGTAACATCCGGAATGAACTTCGATGCCATCGTATTCGGTGCAGTATCCGGTCTTGCATCCGTGGGACTGAATCAGTCCTTCCAGCAGGCGCTGGGTCTCAATGTGCGGCCGAACATTGAGCTTACCGATGATGAGGTACAGGATTACGAACTGGCAGAGGAAGAAGACGAGGCAGAGGACGAAGAAGAAGGTGAAGCAGATGAGTAAAACAATTTCCGTACAGTGTGGCCACGGGGTAAGCCTTGACGGCTCTTGGGACTCCGGTTGTGTGTATAAGGGACATACCGAAGCCGGGCTAATGCTCAAAATCACACGTGCAGCTGTAAAGTATCTGAGAGCTGCAGGCATCAAGGTTATTTCGGATGCCGATCACGGCAATAACAAAAACATGATTGAAGATGTGCGCTGGGCAAACCGGGTAGGCTGCGATTTGTATGTCTCCATTCACTGCGATTACAGCGGCGCCCCGAAGGGAGTCATGCCGTTGTTCGTGTCCGGAAGTGGGAAGAAGCTGGGCAAGTGCCTTGAAAAATCCATCAAGGCAGACATGAAGATGAAATCCCGGGGCGTGCAGAAGCGGACAGACTTGTGGGAGCTGAACGGCACGGACATGACCGCGTGCATCCTGGAGACAGGAAGCATTAAAGGCGATTTGGCGACGCTGAGAGACCATCCGGATAAATACGGAAAAGCAATTGCAAAAGGAATCTGCAGCTATCTGGGGGTAACGTTCCCGGCGGGCAAAAAGAAACCAAAGGCAGAGACGTACCGGGTCCGCAAAACATGGAAGGACACCAAGAGCCAGAAGGGCGCATTCAAGGACTTGGCCAACGCAAAGATGTGTGCCGATAAAAACGGCTATTCCGTTTTTAACAGTAAAGGAAAGGTGATCTACCATGGCAAAAAGTAGGAAGATAAACAGAACTTACGTTGTTATCAAGGCTGACCCGCTTAGGGTCAAGCCTTCTTACAAGTCGAAGCGGAAAAAGACGCTTGCGGTCGGAACGAAGGTACACGCTACCAGAATCAACGGCTATTACATCTACGCTCCGGCGCTCAAAGGCTGGACCATCTGGAAAGACTCAAAAGGTCAGAAATACGTCCGTCTGGTATCCGTGCCGAAAAGCACAAAAGCGGACAAGCTGCTGGCGGCACTGAAAACCAATGCCGCCAAAATGATTAAGGCACATGTGCGGTATTCGGCCAACCACGCTTGTAAAAGTCTGGCAAGTGCCTTGAAAAACAAGCGGACGAATTGCGCCACATTCGTATCCTTCGGCCTTCAGTCCATCGGTGTGCTGCCGAAAGGAAAATACATCTGGCTGGACACAAAGATTCACGGATCCGGCAGCTCCCGCATCCGGAAGAAAGCAAAGATTGCATATCCCCGAAAATCTTGGAAATACGCAAAGCTGAAAAAGGGGGACATCTGCGGTTTTGCCAACAAGCCGCACACGATGGTATACGCCGGTAAAAGCAAACACGGCTATCCTCTGTGGTATTCGGCGGGCGGCTCCGATGTAAAGGCGAAGAACTACGGACCGAAACGAAAGAAGTCCTATGAGAAGCGGAAAATCTATGTGAGAATTCGGCTGAAATAAATGAACACAAAACGGGTGGAGAAATCCACCCGAATTTTTTTATATAAAAAAGATAAGAAAATAGTAAAATAAATTCAAAAAGATATTGACATAGGTAGAGACCTATGCTATAATATATACATAAGATAAGGAAAGGAGGTGAGGAATGATGGAGATATTAAAAAATCTGGTAGACCTGACAACCGCGGTTATCTCGCTCACAACTGCGATAATCGTACTCAAGTCCACCAGACGCGGCCAATAAGCCGAATGGCTCAGAGGGGGCGAAAGCCCCTTCTGAGATGATAATACCATCCATCATTCCGCAATGCAATGATTAGTTTAATTGTTAGTCTATGCACATTGTGCTGCAGTATTGTCACTCTGTACTGCGTTATTAAGCTGACCAGAGAATTGAATGAACTGAGAAAGCGCAAATAAGTGCGGAAGTGCCGGGTTTCCACCCCGGCAGCCCGGCACTTCGAAAAGTGAAATAAGTCAAATGGAGGAAACTATGGTAAGTGAAGCACAAAGCAAAGCACAGGTAAAGTACGACAAAGCAAACACAACACAGATTCGCATGAAACTGAATCTGAAAACCGACGCGGATATTCTGGCAAAGCTGGAAAGCGTAGGAAACAAACAAGGATACATCAAAGCACTGATTCGAGCAGACATTGAAAAAGAATAGAGAAGTAGAAACAGGGGCAGGGAGTGCTCCGCCCCTGTTTTATCTAGTGAAAAAACCTATCAAATGTGTGACATAAATGTGCCATAATTCTTTTATTAGTAATTATCAGCAGTTGGAAGAACCACCGCAAACCATTGAGAAATAAGGGTTTTTGATAACTTCTAATAACTGCCGATAATGGTCAAAATGGATTCGATTCCCACGTACTCCCGCCAATAAATCCTTGATAATGTTGAGATACAAGGGAATGAATGTGACGTAAATGCATGGAGTGCAATCGGCTGGAGCCCGATGAACTCCATGCGCGGGATATGATGTCGAAGCGTTGGGATTAGGGTTTGATATTGAAAAAGAGTATTTAAAATAATGACGAAGTGAGTTTCACATTTACATAGTTAAAGAGAAAACTAAAACGGTAAAGAACGATTATCATGTAATCGTATGCAAAATTTTAAAGTACTTGTACGCATACCTGAAAAACGGCGAAGATGTGGACAGTGACAAGCTGATGGATATCATCGGGGACTTGCCAGAAAGCTATGCGGATTACATTACTCCGAAAGAAATTGAATATCTGAATGATAACCGGTACATGCTAAAGGTCAGAGAGTACCTGGATAGTCATTAATTACAACAAGCCGCCTACGGGCGGTTTTCTAATGCGCATTTTTTGACAAAAGAACAGGTTTTCCGAGCGATCCGTAGCCAACTGCGAACACTGGGCCGTCGGTTCTTCCGAAGGATTTGACTACCGCTTTCTCTCGTTTCATCTGCGAATGAAAGAGCGGCAGCCGCCCCGGCAAGGAACATCAGGAAATTAGAGCTTTGCTGATGATGATAATTTAATATGCCTAGAATTTCGGATCGAGTTCACGCTTATTTCTGGTTTCCGGTCAAAAAACGTGAATCGTCTTTGAAATTCTAGGCACATGAGACTGCGTGCACAAATAACGCACAATACAATTAGAACTCAATCACTTCAACTAGCGTTCCGTCCGCTTTTCCCCATCCCTGAAAAGAACCGCAGAAAACCCTCGAGAAAGGCGAAGGCAGGAACAATCCCGGCCCGCGCTTCCCTGTGGCAATGCCCCCTTCTTTGTGGTATTATATAGGTTGAAAATGAAATTCTCAGACGAATTCCGAAGATAGATGAAGTGCTGAAGGCCGGTGGGCTGGAACTTCTTTTCGCCGGTGCCGGCCGCACCGTCGTTACGGAGGCGGCGCGCAGCGTCATTCAGGATTTGCGAAACGAAATTCTGAAAATGACCCCGGAAGAGCTGGAAGAATTTGATATCCAACGGATGGATATCGAGGCAGTGGCCAACCGGGTAATCGCATACATGGAGCAGGAGGACTGCAACAATCTGTATCCGGTAATCAACGCTACGGGAACGATTCTTCACACCAATCTGGGCAGAGCGCCTCTTTGCAAAGAAGCGGTGGAGAACGTGGCGGCGGTGTCAAAGGGGTATTCTAATCTGGAATACGACTGGAGAAGCTGGCGGACATGATCCGCGATTTCCCGGCAGAGGATATCTGGGAGATGGAACGGTACGCTGAATTCTTGGCAGCAAGACGAGAGCTGCCGAAAAAGAAGAAAGCCACCACCGGACCGATGGGAACCGAACTGCCGGAAAACTGGAGAAGGGCATAGCCACGGAAACCAATAATCAAAAAACAGGAGGAACAAATGATTAAATTTTTGAGAATGCAAGGTGGCTATCTGCTGAATGTGAACGAAGTTAAGAAGATTGTGAAAAGTGTACGTATTTACGAATCGAAAATTGAAGGCGTTAAGCGAGTACTTAGAGCCTCAATTGAGCTGCAGACGTCTAGAGGGATATTCCAAATTTTCAATGTAAGAGCCGACGCACCCATGAAAAAAGGAGAGCCGTGGTCCTATGATACTGAGGGAGGACGCCGAGCGATCAGAAGAATTGACGATATCCTTGACACGATGCTGGTCCTTCTCATCGACAAGATGAATGACGAGAACGAGAAAATCATCGGCATCGATACCAGATTCTTGGAAGAGGCGGTGCAAGAAGAGGTGGAGAGAGGCTAGTTAATGCGTTCCAACGCATTAAAACTAAAATCGAAAAAGTTAAAACTAAAGAAGTTAATGAATTTATAACAAAGTTATAGAAAAGGAGAATACCGAAATGATTAAGACCAAGGACGGAAAAACGACAACAAGTGGAACTGAAAAAGAACTCTTTGCTGATTTCGCTGGGACCGAAGAGAGTTTGCTTAGAAGAACCAACATTACAGCAGAGGAACTGTATGAAGCAGTTAAGATTGCAGAGATGATCAACGAGGTGGTTAAAAAAATTGGCGAATGCTTTGACGATTTTGACGTTGAGGAACCAGAAACAGAGAATGAGCCGGCAGAGGCAGAGGAAAAGCCCGATTCGAAAAAAGGAGCTGTAAAGGCAACAGTGCTGGAAGCCGACGATCTGGATGGAATGCTGGAATGGCTGAAAGGGGAGCTCGAGGAGCTGGAGGAGCAGTTCGATGACTAAGCAGGAAACGATGTTCTCGGACACCGCTGACGAAGTGAACAGCCATGGGCCGGACGAAACCGAGCTGGAAAGGCTTCGGCGGGTAGAGAGAAGTATTTTTACCGAAATGGCTGCTGCCGAGCGCACGCGATCAAGCGCAATGGAAAATTACTGCCGGGAGGGCGACGAAGAATCAAAGGTGATGTATGCGTACTTCGACGGCGCATTCCATACCATCTGGAACCTGATCAAGGAGAACCATTTGGAGGTGGAATATCACGAATTCACGAGAGCGCGGCAGAGAGCTGAGAGGGAAGAGAACGACAAAGGAATGGGTGCCGGGAGGACCGGCACCGGGGAAGGAGCGGAAGATGTCTTATAAGATGCTGTGGGAAACCATGAAGGAGGCACTGGAGTGCCGTGTGGACGAAGAGGCAGAGGATGAGTATAAGTATATCCGGCTGAGCATGCTGCTGAAGATGATGAATGAGCTGGAAGAAGCTGCCGGAGGAAAGAAGTGGTACAACGGCGAAATCGGCTACGACATTCCCATCACCATCGTGGGAGTGATCGGAGCATTGCTGATGGGCGCCGGGCTGTTCGCACTGGTGCTGCAGGTGTATGGACTGTAGGAGGGCGCGGATGAAGAATAGAGAGAAATACGCGGATAAAATTATCAAGATAGTCTTGAACGGAGAAACGTGCGATTTCATGGAGAATGTGGTGATTCCGTTATACATTGACGGACGTGAGAGCAGCGAGAAATTCTGCAGCACAAACAGTTGTGAAGGTTGCTCGAAGCTGTTCGCATTCTGGTTAGATGAAGAGTACATTGAACCACCAAAGCCCAAAGTGGACTGGAGCAAGGTTCCAGTCGATACGCTGGTACAGGTAAGGGACGACGAAAACGACAAATGGGCATTGCGGTATTTCAAGTGGTTCGTAAGAGGGCACAGCACTCCATTCGTGACATGGGCTGACGGAGCGACGAGTAAAACAGCAGAGACTTGTACAGAATACTGGAAATACTGCGAACTGGCAGAGGATGAAGAATGAGAAAGCATAGTAGAAAACATAGTACGGACTGGAAATTCAGGAAAGAGGAAAGAAAAGTTCTGATATTAAACATCATTCTGGGGCTGGTACTGTTCATTGTACCAATAATTACATCAGTAGCCGTGATAGTTTTACTTGTAAAACTGCGAGGGTAACAACAGCTGAATACAGAATCATGAGTATATCTCCTTTTACCGGTATAAGTGGAAACGTATCAATATCATTTTGCCAGCATCGGCAAAAAGGTGCAACAATGCAAAACCATTTTCGTGAGGTCACGAAAATGAGAAAGAAAGAGGGGCACCCGGACGAACCGGAATGCCCCTCAAACGAAAAGATTAAAACCAAGATTATTATAACACAACGAACAAGGAATATAAAATGGCAAAGGGAACGAAGAAGTACATCCTGAAGAAGTGGTGCATACTGCGAAACGGAAAGACGGACCGCCATGAGACAGAATTCGACGACATACAGCAGGGTCTGAAGTGGGTAGAGATATTCCGGGACACATATGCAGACCTTCGCCGCAGAGGGATTATACAGAACTACGGCATTGAGCTGGTGGAATCAAAGGAGCGAAAATGAAAAGTAAACCGAAGCCGACAAGCACACCGAATCTGAACCTCGTGGCGGAAAACCCGAATTGCAGAAACTGCATATACCGGGACAAGGGAAGCATGTTCCGGTGGTACTGCAATTATCTCGAGATGGAAGATAAGCCCAGAGGGTGCGACGTGAACGGATGCACGAAGAAGATTGAAAAAGAAAAGAGGAAGAAGGCGACCGCCGGCGGACCGGGCTGGGAGCTGACGAAAGAGGAACAGCTGTCACTGAAGCGGAAGAAGAACAAGCAGTTCCACACGAGAAGAGTATTCACTCATTTATGCAAGGATTGCGGCGCGTTCTTCCAGAGCTACGCACCGGGCACGAAGTGGTGCGAAGCGTGCAAGAAGAAAAGACAACGATAAGAATCAGCAGGGTATGGCAGTGGTGCCGACAACGATAACCTTTAAAAAACCTTCAACGATGTAATTGTACACACCCAAAGCCATAACCTACGTTTGAAATCACAATATTCATGCGTCGGCATCACTGCCATGCCCTGCATCGGAGGAAACCAAAATGTCAGAAACTGTAATTGACACAGGAATAACAGCAGCTTTATTCAGAGAAATGAAGGCTGCAACTAAAGGAAAAGGAGCCATGGAAGAGATCACATGGCTCCTAAATAAGATTAATACAGGGAATAGTGTTAACCCGAAGGCTCTAACTACTGCGGAGTATCAAGAATTGATAAAAGTCTACCTGCATCAAAGAAAATCTCATTACAACGTTCCTTTATATCCGAATCAACGTATGAGAATTGACCTTGACAGATCTCTCGAACAGCTGTTAAAGGAGAAATCAAAATGTACAAACTGAAAAAGCCAGAGAATATCCAGGTGGAAACCTTACTGGGAGACATAGAAATGAAGGGGCGCAAGGCGCCTAACTTGGTTACGTATTCATCCGAAGCACCGGGAACCGGCTACATCGTAGACACGAAAGAAGGCGATGTACTGATGATTACCGCAAGGAACGGGAATGTCCGTATCCGGATGGAAGATGTATCCGCAATCGCAGAAGAGCTGCATAACATTCTGGAAGATGCGGTGTGGTTCCATGGATGGAGAAAGGAATAGGAATGGAAGCAAAGTTCACAATCCCGGGCAGAGCAATCCCGAAAGCGAGACCACGAGTAACGCGAGCCGGGTATGCATACACACCGAGAACAACGCAGCAGTTCGAACAACTGGTTCGGATTGCATACAAAAACCAGTGTGGCAACTTCGAATTCCCGAAGGGCGCACCTTTACTGATGAACATTGAGTTCTGCTTCGAACCGCCGAAGAGCTGGCCAAAGCAGAAGAGAGAAAAAGCAATCCAGCGAAAGAAGTATCCGACCGCAAGGCCGGACTTGGATAATCTCTGGAAGGCGGTGGCAGATGCACTGAATGGGATCGCCTACAACGACGACAGCCAGATTGTGGCCATCACCTGCCGGAAAGTATACGGCGAGAAATACAGAAGCAATGTTCAAATCGCCACACTGAACTATTAAGAAGAAATTAACCGAGTGCAATTAGGCACAATTAACAATGCTATAAAGGCGGGCACAAGCTATTACTAATATTTAAGACAGATATATATGTATCACGAACCACAACAAACTGAATGGTATGGTTGCCAGAGCGCAAGTAATAAGGAATAGTATACCTCAGTAATTTCATAAATTGTTTTCACAACCACAAATAATTCATGCCCGCCTTTATATATATGAGAAAGTCAGGACGACAGATGATGAAGAAGGAAGAATTGTTTGATGAGATTCAGATAACTGCCGAAAACCTGGGGATGGAAGAGTGCAAAGCCCGAGAACTGGTGGCACGTATCGCATTAACGATGAAAGATTATGCCATAGTGCTGCAGGAGCAGACAACCGATTTGGTCGTTAGTGATCTGGACAAAGACAACGTGATGATTCAAAAGTTTTTAATGAGCCGGAAGGTAAAAGGCTGTACAGACAGAACAATAAAGTTTTACATCGGTAGTATTAGAAGAACGAGAAGACGAATCCAAAAACCGCTAAAGGAAATAACTGTGGATGACATACGATGGTACTCATCCATAAGAGAATTTCAAGATAAAGTGTCTAGAGTGACAATCCAAAATGAACTACACGCAATGAGTTCCTTGATGGAGTTTCTATCTGCCGATGGGTACATACAAGGCAATCCGATAAAAAAATTCGGGGAATACAAAATACCGAAAAAGATGAAAAAAGCGTTCACGGAATACGAAATTGAGAAGATGCGAGGCGTAATCGAAACCAAGAAAGAAGCCGCACTTTTCGAGATACTATTATCCACCGGATGCAGAGTAAGTGAGTTGGCTGGAATCCGTAAAGATGAAATTAGAGGGGATAAAATTCTGGTGCACGGTAAAGGCCAGAAAGACCGGAATGTAATAATGAATACCAGGGCAATGATTGCACTTGAAGACTACATGGCAAGTCAGTGTGAAGAATCAAAAATGAGCCCGTGGCTATTCCCTAAAAGAGAATACAAGCATACATGTAAAACACCAGAAGAGCATGCGACTACAAGCTCAATTGAACAAGCAATAACGGAAATAGGGAAAAAGGTAGGTGTACAAGCGCACCCACACAAATTCAGAAGAACATGTGCCACGTTCGCACTGAGAAGAGGCATGGATATAATTTATGTAGCGAAGATGCTGGGACATGAAAACATAACAACCACACAGATCTATCTGGAACTGAATGAAGAGGAAATGGATTATCAACATAGGAAGTATGTGATGTAGGAGGGCATAATGGAAGATTGGCCAACGATAGACAAAATCGCAGAGAAGATAGAGCGAAAGCTGCACAAGATTAATCCTCACGATTTCCTGTCCGATTTGTTCGAATGTGGAGCAATCGCAGTATCGAACAGATTTGATTTCAGTCAGGCAGAGGAACGAGAAGAACGATACCTGAGTATCATGAAAAGTCATGATAAAGACACAAGGGTGCTGATGATGGATATCTTTACAGATCTTAGCTTCTTGTTGGAACGCCAAATTAATAGTTATGTCGGGTTTGATGATTACCTTGGAAAACTGTACATGAAGTCGGGAACGAGCAACAACAGAGCAGGGCAGTTTTTCACACCATATCATGTTTCGAAACTCGTAGCTACTGCCGGAATAGATGAAGAGAGAATTCAAAAGCATAAACAGGATGATGATGTAATGGTAATGATGGAACCATCTTGTGGCAGCGGAGGGCTGGTATTAGCAACAGCAGATGTACTGTATAACAAATACGACTTCAATTTCTCATGGAATATGTTCGTGAAGTGCTCAGATCTAGATAAGCGATGTGTGCACATGAGTTACCTGCAGCTTGGGCTTGCAGGGATTCCTGCAGAGATTGAATGGGCGGACTCGATGACCGGCCAGGTAATGGAAAAATGGAGAACCCCAACAATGATGATGTTTTGGGAGCGGTTTGAACGTTATTCAAGATAAGAAAAGGAGAAAAACAAAATGTCAGAAATCAAATTCGAAAAGCTGGAGCATATCGCAACACTGGCAGAGACTTCCGGAGGCTACACTCTGGAAGTCAATTTGGTATCTTGGAACGATAAAGAAGCCAAGGTGGATATCAGAAGATGGGACCCGCAGGGCAACCCGAAAAAGGGAATTGCCCTGAGCACCATAGAAGCGCTGGAAGCTGCAGAGGCGATCCTGCAGAAGGTGAACTTCTGATGAGGACCAAAGAGGACCCGCGGGAAGAGGGTATTCGTCAGATTAAAGAGATAGGGGAGAGTTTGATTTTGAATGCCGAGAGCATCGTAGGTACGGAAAAGTATTTGTGCAGCATTTGCATTCGGGCAGAGATTAATCCAGGCGATATTCCGAAGATTGATATTTCTAGGACTTTCTTCCCAGAAGGATGTCTCGAGAAAAATAATAAGCCAGAATAACATGCTCCAAGGGGAGAAATGATTGCGGCCGAAGCGCCGCATTAAACCTTGATAAGAGTATTAACAATAGAACCATTAAGATAGAAAGTACTGGAGAGAAGGAAGGACCGGATGAAATTCATTAGGGAAGTATGTGTGGCCGGAGCGGTGGTAGACGTATCACTGAAATCCACACAAAAACAACTCAGTGTGAGAGCACCGAAGACGAAGCCTTCTCGAGAGGCAGTGATCAAGAATAATGACAGAATTGCATACAAGAGATTGGCCCGGACTCTGAACGCAAATTTCTATCCGGGAGACTGGCATATCACATTGACGTACAGCGGGGAGATCCCGACACAGGCAGAGGCAAAGAAGGACCTGAATAATTTTCTCAGGAGGATGAAGAGAGAATTCCGGAAGCTGGGAAAAGAGATGAAGTATGTTGTGGTGACCGAATACGAGAATCACAGAATCCATCATCACGTGGTAATGAATTATATCGATATCCAAATCATTACGAAGCAGTGGGAGAAGGGAAGAGTCCGCTGCACCGCATTGGACGATAGCCGGAATTACCAGAAGCTGGCAAGCTATCTGATTAAGGAAACACAGAAGACATTCCGCAAGGCGGATAACATGACAAAGAGACGGTATCGGGCAAGCCGGAACCTGGTGCATCCGATTGTGGTAACACAGGAAGTGAAGTTATCAAAAGTGCTGTGGGAAGAGCCGAAAGCCTTCAAGGGCTATGCCATCGATGAAGACTCGGTTAGAAGATTCGAGAATCCGTGCACTCACATTCCGCACTTAGAATATATGATGGTTTCCACTGATCCGGTACCGAGATTAAAGAAGTGGCGGAACGGAACTGCAGTGAAGAAGCAGGAGACCTACATGAGGGCAGAGGAACTGAAGCAGATGGAAATGAGTGATTACGAATCATGGGGCACATTGTAATGATGTGCAGATTTGGAGTAGACGAAAAGACAGACCAGAGGATAATGCAGCAGGAAGAACAAGGAGAATCAATGACGGCAAAAGAATATCTGAATCAGTTCCGGAGAATGCAAGAGAGAATTCGGGAAATGAATTTATCCATTCAGCGGATTGAGGACCAGCTGGACGTGAAGGGCATGAGCTATGATGGAATGCCGGGCGGCGGAACAGGAACTGACCGAACGGCGGAACTGGTGAGCAAGATGTGTGACATTAAGTTGCAGAGGGAGGTTGTGAAACAATCCGCCCAGCTTCTTTGCGTGGAAATTGAAAACGTGATCGATAAGGTGAGGGATTACGACGAGAGCAGACTGCTGTATGACCGCTATGTACTGGGCAAGGATTTTGAAACAATCGCAGAGGACCTGCATGTAAGCTACAGGCAGGCAACAAGGATTCATGGCTCCGCATTGCTATCGGTGGGAAAAATCATGGAGAATTGTGAAATCTGTCCTACAATGTCCTAGAATGTCCTATAGGGTGTGAGTATAATGATAGCGTGGAATATTAGAGAGGGCGCATCCCGGACTTAACATCTGGGAGCGCCTTTTCCAATGGGAAAACTTAGCGTCACCGAAAGGTGGCGCTTTTTGGTACACGAATTTAAGAGTAAAAAGAAAAGCAGCAATAAGGCTGTTGAAAGACTGAACCTCATCACTGCTATAATCGAACTAATCACAAACGTGATTATCATCACCACAACGATTATAGCAGTAATGAACAAGTAAGGCAAGAGGGGGAAGACATGGGAAAGTATCACATCACACATGATTATGACAGCTTGCTGGATGAGCTGTTGAAGCTGGAAGAAAGATTGGCATACATCAGCGAGAATGGAATCGCAGTCGGCATTGTGGCCAGCGAGGTAGCAAAGAAGAAATCCGGAGGAACATTCAAGGTGAACGCGGACTGCCGGAAGGTTCCGGTATACTGGCGAACATTTGTTCCATATGATTTCCTGATTACAATCTACGAACCGAACTGCGTGGGAATGGACATAGATCAGCTGAGAATTCTGCTCATGCATGAGCTGCTTCACATCGGTGTGAGAGAAGACGACCCGCTGAAAACATTTGTTCGGGACCATGACCTGACAGACTTCCGCTGCATTGTCGATGAGTATGGCAGAGACTGGAGCAAGACAAGGACAGAGTAATGGCAGGCAAGAGGAACCGTAACCGTCCCGACCAGAACGGTGTGCATCGGGGAGCGTTCGAGCGGAATAAAAAGAAAATCTACGCCACGCAAACAGTATGCGGTATCTGCGGAAAGCCGGTGGACTTTAATTTAAAGTACCCCCATCCTTTAAGCCCCTGCATTGATCATATCATCCCCATAGCCAAGGGTGGCCATCCGTCCGACCTGGATAACCTGCAGCTGGCACACTGGACATGCAACCGGCAGAAGTCGGATAAGCTGGTAGCAAGAAGCGATGTAAAGGTGCAAGAAGTAATCAGCAACAGAGTTCTTCCACAGTCGATGGACTGGAGGAACTTCTGAAAGATTCAGGCAGAGGCAGAGCGGAACGAAAGTAAAGCTATATCAGATCCAAAGCAAAGCGAAAACAAAGAAAAAGCAAAACTAAAACAGAGAGTTATGCTTTAAAGAAAAATAATTTTATACCGGGGGGTGGGTAACCCCGGGGACCCCCGGCCGG
>ULRK01019164.1_pt1 | contig 31690 bp, 50 predicted proteins | sample 1955341 | NCBI WGS metagenome assembly ULRK01 (sample SAMEA4835680, study PRJEB28245) | human gut metagenome | biome: gut microbiome; material: fecal sample | place: Denmark | collected 2008
GGCAAAATTCACGCTATAATGTGAGTATAAGCCGTTTTTTGTTTCAAAAAGAATCAAAAATTAGTTTAAAGTGTTCCACGTGAAACAAATGTGGTAAATTGATGTGAAGTGCAAGATATAAGAAAGGCATGGTGTAACATGGAAAAGAAAAAGCAGATTATTTACAAGAAGGTTGTGGAATTAGTACCGTATGAGAACAACCCGAGAAACAATGATGAAGCTGTCGATTATGTTGCTAATAGCATTAAGCAGTTTCATTTTCAAGTCCCAATTATAATTGACAAAGACAATGTTGTGGTTGCAGGGCACACAAGGTTGAAAGCATGCAAGAAGTTAGGAATCGAAGAAGTCCCTTGCATTGTGGCTGATGATTTGACAGAAGATCAAATAAAAGCGTTCCGAATTGCTGACAACAAGGTTGGCGAGGTTTCCATGTGGGACATTGAAAAGTTAGGATTTGAATTGGCAGACATTGATATAGACATGAATGAGTTTGGAGATTTTGGCCTTGAAGATGATAGTGACAATGTTGATCTTGAAAACAAAGAACAAAAGCCAGAATTAGAATTTACAGAGGTTTTAGGAGAAGAACACAATTATGTTGTTCTGTATTTTGATAACGATGTTGATTGGTTACAGGCAGAAAGTCTGCTTGACATCAAGCCTAGAAAAAATCTTTCCACAAGAACAGATGGAAAGATCACAGAGAGCATGACGAGGGTATCTGTAGGCCGTGTGTTGAATGGAGCAGAAGCGTTGGAAAGGTTGCGTAAACATTATGAAAATATCGGTTAATTGCCCATCATATAAAAGACCTAAAGTTGAGACTCTGGACTATCTGCCTTATTGTAAAGTGTGGGTAGCGGAGAATGAATATGTGGATTATTTGATGGAAAACAAAGGCTTTGAGAATAACATCATAAGTGTGCCTAACGAAGTGCAGGGGAATCTGTGCAGAATCAGAAATTACATACTCGACAAAGAATTACCGAACAACGATATGGTTTTGATTATTGATGACGACATGCAACAGATTTACAGGTATGAGTGCAGGGGAATGTATGGTTATCAAAAGCATGCGGTTTCTGCTGATGAATTGCTTGCGGTTCTGGAAGAATACACAAACCTATGTGACGAGTTCGGCTTTAAATATTGGGGAATCATGTGCAATGCGGATGAGCTTAGTTATAGGCAGACAACTCCGTTTAGTACAGTTAGCTATATAGGTGGACCATTCCAAGCCTTTCTGCATGGCAATGAGCTCAGATATGATGAACGGTTGCCTTTAAAGGAAGATTACGACATGACCTTACAGAACTGCAACAAATATCGTGGTTGTCTTAGAGTGAACAGCTATTTCTATGATTGCAAGCAGTCTAAACAGGCGGGTGGATGTGCGACATACAGAAATTATCAGAGAGAAATAGAACAGCTTGAATTGTTGCAGAATAAATGGGGCAAATCTATAGTGAAGATTGACAACGTAGTCAACCAGAATGCGAAACGAGTAAAGAAAAACATTGATTACAACCCGATTATTCGCATTCCGATAAAGGGGGTATAACATGGCAAAAAAGTTAAATTTGAATGAGCAGGCAGAGGAAATCCTACAGAAAGCAGAAGCGTTTGGTGTTGACAAAAATTTTTTCTTTATTACGACATTCAGACGGTATATGGTCCAGATTAAAATCCTTAATGAGCTTGAAATGTCTATTAAAAATGACGGCGTACTTGTCACAAAAGAGTATGTGAAGGGCAGAAAGAATGTGTATTCACACCCTGCGATTCAAGATTTCAACCGTACCACTGACAGTGCAAATAAGACAGTAAGCACGCTGATGAAGATCATTTCGAGATTTTCTAGTGATGAAAATTCTGATAGTGATATTGACCCGTTACTTCAGCTGATAAATGGCGGTGACGATGATGGCAGTGACGAGCAGTAAGGCTTACGAATGTTGCAAAAGTTCAGTCAGAAAGAAAGACACTCCGAGATATGTCAAAAAGCAGATGCGAGACTGGATGAGGATCGTAGAAGGAAAAGATTCAAAGTACTTCGTATCTGAAAAAAAGGTAAAGCAGATTGAAAACATTCTGAAACTGCTTAACATGCCGAAAGGATTGAAAGCAGGACAGTCGATGTATAAGTGTGCCACTGGCTATCAATGGCTATTTTATACAGCCATGTTATGTACTGTATATCGTGACAAGCCGAAAAAGCGCAGATATGAAACAGGGTTGTTGGAGATTTGCAGAAAGAATTTTAAGACGTACACGGTCGCTACAATCTTTATTATCTTGTTTTTGACAGAACCAAGGTTCTCAAAGTTCTTTTCGGTTGCACCAGATGGTGCATTGTCGAGAGAGATAAAAGAAGCGATATCAGATACAATCAAATGCAGCCCGCTGTTATATGAGTACAAAGGAGCGAAGCGTTTCAAGCTGCTAAGAGACTACATTAAGTTCAAGCCGAATGAAAACACATTGATTCCGTTAGCATACAGTAACAACCGTATGGATGGACGTATGCCGAATGCATTCATTGCGGACGAGGTTGGAGCATTGCCTAACGGTTATCCTGTGGATGCCATGAGATCAGGACAGCTAAACGTAGTTAACAAATTAGGCTTTATCATCAGCACAAAATATCCGACAATCGACAATCCTTTCGAAGACGAGGTTGCGTATGCCAAGAAGGTTCTGGATGGTATCGAGAAAGACGATACTGTTTTTGCGCTTTTATATGAACCTGACAAAACTTCCGATTGGGAAACAGACGATCTTATTTTGAAGCAGGCGAATCCTGCGGCGCTTGAAATTCCTGAAATTTGGGATGATCTTGTAAAGAAAAGAGCCAGAGCCATTGCCATTGAGAACGAGCGAGAGAACTTTGTTACAAAGCACTGCAATATCATTTATCAAGGACAAGGAACTGAAACATTTATTGATGTTAAAGATGTTCAAGCATGCAAGGTTGCGAATATTGATTGGAACGGCAGAGTCGTATATTTAGGTGTTGACCTTTCAGAATCAAACGATAATACATCTGTTGCCATGGTTTCTGTAGATGATGATGATAACATTCTTGCAGAAAGTTTTGCGTTCATTCCAGCAGACAGGATCACAGAGAAAACAGTCTCGGAGCGTGTGAACTATCAAGAACTATTGAAGAGTGGTAAGGTGTTTGCGTGTGGTGACAGAGTTATCTCATATGCGTTTGTTGAGCAATTAATCTTGAGTGTTGAGAGCCGTTATAACGTACAAATACAGGCGATAGGATATGATAGATGGAACGCATTAAGCACAGCGCAGAAATTGGCTAATGAGGGTTATAACACGGTTCAAATCAAGCAGTCAAGCGTGCTACATTCTCCGACAAAGAGGATGAAAGAAGCAATCCTTAAGCAGAAGTTCAAATACACAGAAAACAAACTTCTTGAAATCAACTTTCAGAATGCGAAATGTGCTTATGACACAAACAAAAACATGTACGTTAGCAAGAAAAAGAGTAACGGCAAGGTTGATATGGTGGTATCACTTATCAATGCAATTTACCTTCTGGAACAGGATTATTTCTTGAACGAAGGTGACTTCACATTCCAGATGATTTAATTGATAGAAACGTGAATTTATGCTAATATATTTGCGTAAAATGTTTCAAATAGAAAATACTATAAAAGGGTGGTAACGAGAGTGGCACTATTCAAAAAAATATTCAAGAATAAAGTAAATATTAATGATCAAAGTGTTCAGCTTGACGATGTGCTGTTATCGGCATTGCTCAATAATGAGACAATAACGAGAGAAAAGGCCCTCACGCTTCCTGCCGTATCAGGCGCTGTTGATTTTATCAGCGGTTCGATTGCGGCAATGCCTGTTAAACTTTACAAGTACAAGAAAGGCAAAGTTGAGGAAGTGCAGAATGACAGCCGTGTACGAATGTTGAACGGCGACACAGGAAACACGCTTGACGGGTTTCAGACAAAAAAAGCCATGGTTGAGGATTATCTGCTTGGCAAGGGTGGATATTGTTACATCCAGATAGACAGACAGAACAACGTAACAGCACTGAAATATATTCCAGATATGAACGTTACTGTGTGGTCAAATTCCGACCCGATGAATCGTTTCGTACAGTTCTATGTTGGTACAGATAAAATATATCCGTGGAACATGGTCAAACTCTTGAGAAATACCAAAGACGGAGCAAGCGGAAAGGGATTGACAGAAGAAATCTCGAAGGCGCTTGAAACAGCTTATAGCACGTTGGTATATCAGCTTGGACTGGTTCAGACAGGCGGTAATAAAAAAGGATTCTTACAGGCAGAGCGTAGGCTTGGGCAGGAAGAAGTGGACAAGCTCAAAGAAGCATGGAAGAGGTTATACGCCAACAACACCGAGTCCGTCATGGTTCTAAATAACGGCATCAAGTTTCAGGAATCGTCAAACAGTTCTGTTGAAATGCAGCTTAATGAGAGCAAGAAGACTTTACAGGATGAAATCAACGGAGTTTTCCACATTCATAGTGACTTCAACCTGACATTCAAGGAAGCGATATATCCGATTATTAAAGCATTTGAGACAGCACTCAACAGCACGTTGCTGTTGGAAAAAGAAAAGAAAAACTTCTTCTTTGAATTTGATACGAAGGAAATTGTGAAAGCAAGCATCAAAGAGAGATTCGATGCTTACAAAGTTGCAAAAGACACAGGACTTATGACGATAAACGAATTGCGCCGTATGGAGAATTTGAACTACGTCGAGGGAATGGACGTAATCAATGTTGGGCTAGGTGCTGTATTGTATGACATCAATTCTGGCACATATTACACGCCAAACACTGGACAAGTTACAGGCGGAAATGAAGAAGAAACGGCTGAGAAAGCTGAAGAAACTGAACAGGGGGAAGATAATGAAATACAAGTACCTGAAGAATCTGACGAAAAATAGTGCAGATTTCTATGTATATGGTGATATTGTTGATGAAAATACACCGGACTGGTGGACTGGTGAAAAGTCCGAAACAGCAGTCGATACAAATGCATTCAAGACAGAGCTTGAAAGCTTGAATGGTGTGACAGATTTCAATATTTACATCAATTCAGGCGGTGGTTCAGTGTTTGCAAGTTCGGCAATGGTCAGCATGTTAAAGCGATTCAGACAGAACACAGGGGCAACGATTCATGCGTACATTGATGGATTGTGTGCAAGTGCTGCTACATATCTTGCTATGGTTGCAGACGATATTAACATTTACAAAAATTCTGTGCTGATGATTCACAAGCCAATGACGTTTGCATACGGAAATGCTAACGAGCTGCAGCATGACATTGACACATTAAATCTGATTGAAAGCGGAACAATGTTGCCAATGTATCAAGCAAAGGCAAAAGAAGGAATCACAGCAGAAAAGATTGCAGAGCTGGTGGACAACGAAACGTGGTTCAGTGGTAATGCAGATGATGATATGTATATCGGAAACTATTTCAATGTCAATGAACTTGAAACAGTGAAGGATGTACAGGCATGTGCAACAGATTTATTCAGAAATTACAAGCATGTGCCAGATGCACTAAAAAGACCAAAACAGACTAAAAAGCCTGTCGAGGATCGTATGCTTGACTATTCAGCATACGAGAATATTATTAGTTCATTAAAGAAAGACGGAGGGGCAAAAAAATGAACGTAAAAGAACTCATCGAAAATCGAAATTCAAAAGTCGCTCAGATGGAAGGCTTGTTGACAACTGCAAAGGCAGAAAACAGATTACCATTTGAAGACGAAAAAAATCAGTTTGCAGACCTTGAAAAAGAGGTCAAGGACATTGATGCGACTATTGCTATGTATGATCAAATGGCAGGCATGAGCATGAAGGAAGTTCCTGCACCACATGCTGAAATGACAAATGCAGAAAGAGATCGCAAAACATTCGAGAATGCAATTCGTGGAATTGTAAATACTGACACACCGACAATGCCAGCAGATGCAAAGACATTGATTCCAACAACAGTTTGGAATGAAATCATTTCTCAAGTAATTGAAATCTCACCTGTATTCTCCATGGCAGACAGATATAACATTACTGGCAATCTGATTCTTCCAAAGTATGATGCACAAAACAGTTCTATCGTGATGCAATATGCAGATGAAGGAACTACAGCAGAGTCTGGAAAGGTTGTTATCACTCAGATTACACTTGGCGGATTCCTTGCACGTTGTCTTGCGAAAATTTCAAAAAGCTTGATTAACAATTCCAACTTTGACATCGTTGGCTTTGTTGAAGCAAAAATGGCACAGGCGATTGCATTGTATTTCGAACATGAGATTTTGTTCGGTACAGTAGGAAAAGTTGAAGGTCTAACTGGCATTGCATCAGATATGACTGTTACAACTGCCGCAGCCACAAAGATTACATCAGATGAGTTGATGGATTTACAAGACAAAGTAATCGACAACTATCAGGGTAATTCTATTTGGATTATGAACCGTGAAACTCGAAATGCAATCAGAAAGTTGAAGGACAATGAAGGCGATTATTTGTTGAACCGAGACTTTACAGCAAAATGGGGATATACACTTCTTGGCAAGGACGTTTATTGCTCTGATGCTATGGACAAAATGCTTGCAGGAAAAACAACCATTTATTATGGTGACTTATCTGGTTTAGCTGTGAAAGTTTCAGAAGAAGCTAACATGCAGGTATTACAAGAAAGATATGCCGAAGAACATTTACTTGGAATTTTAGCTTTCGTTGAGTGGGATGCAAAGGTTGCAGACACTCAGAAGCTTGCAAAACTTGTGATGGCAGCAGGCAAATAAAAAAGGGGTGAAGCAATATGGAAGTAAGCAAAGTCAGTGATATTACAGTAAAATGCGTCGCAGACTATTTGAGACTGGACGAAGTAGCAGAAAGCGAAAATGATACATTGACCATGCTTATTTCCATCGCTACTTCTTTTATCAAAAGCTATACAGGGCTTGACGATGATGGCGTTGACAAATATCCTGAATTTGTGATTGTGGTGCTTATTCTTTGCCAAGACATGTGGGACAACCGCACGATGTATGTTGACAGCAAGGATTTGAACAATACTGTTCAGAGCATTCTTGCGATGCATAGCGTCAATCTGTTGTGAGGTGTGAATCATGTTAAACGCAGGGAAATATTCAAAACGTATCACAATTTACAAGACTGTGATTGTGACAGACGAGGACGGCTTTCAGACAGAACAGAAGCAGGTGATTCTTACACCATATGCATACGTTAGAACCACAAAAGGATTTACACTGATTGCGAACAATTCTGATTTTGAAAAAGCATACACCAACTTCACAATTCGGTATCCGAAAACAGAAATCACAAGGGATATGCTGATTGAGTTTCACGACAAAACATATACGATTGAGTATCTTAACAATGTGGACGAAAACAGTGTAGAATTGGAAATTCAGGCAAAGGAAGTGACACACTGATGGCAAAGATTATTGCTGATATTGACGACAGTGTATTGAAAGATATTTCTTACATCGACAAACAGTTTGATCACATCTTTGGTGGTATGACCAAAGCAGGTGCAGAGGTCGTCTACAAGAACGTTATTTCGGCACTTCCAGGGCCGCTTAGAAGTTCAGGTTTCGCAAAAAATGTGAAGCTGTCACGCGTGTATAAAACACCGTCAGATGATGGTATCAACACGAAAGTTATGATCACTGGATATTTCATTAACAAAGATGGAAGAAAGACTCCTGCACCACTTGTTGCTAACATGTTTGAATATGGAAGCTCGAAAAAGAACTATCCAAAGCAACCGTTTTTCCGAAAGTCTTTCAAAAAGTCACAGATTATGAAAGCAATGGAAGAAGAGCAGAAAAAGTTAAGCGGGGGGCTTTTAGATGAATAACCTCATTGAAAAAACATTGAGTGGCTTCACGGTCAACGGCAAAGAAATCCCTGTTAAGTTCTTGCGGTATAATGGCAATGAAGAAACGTACATCACGTATATGGAAACAGACGCAGAGAGTATGTTACATGGTGATGATGAGTTGCTAAATTATATCGAGTATTATGACTTTGATATTTACTCAAAAGGCAATTACAAGCCGATTATCAAGGCATTAAAGGGATTGCTTACGAGTGTTGGGTTTATGTGGGAACCTGACAGATCATCCGCAGATATGTATGAGGATGATACGAAGTATTACCACAAAACATTATGTTTCTCAATCGAAAGGAGCGAATAATGGCTAAGATTGGATTAAATAACTTCCGATATTCAAAACTTACGGAATCGGAAAATGGTAAAGCATCTTACGATGGCGCAAAAAAGCCAGCCAAGGCTATTACATGTAAGGTGGATATTTCTAACAATGATGCGTCTTTGTATGCCGATGATGCATTAGCAGAAAGCGATACATCTTTCCAGAAAGGTTCTGTAACAGCAGGAATCGACAACGAAGATGTGCAGACCATGGCAGACCTTTTGGGACATACGGTTTCAGAAGAAGGTTCAGAGCTTGTCAGAAATGCAAACGATGTTGCGCCGTATGTAGGTTTCGGAAGAATCGTCACAAAGATGATTAATGGGGTTTACAAGTACACGGTAGAGTTCTTGTGCAAAGTTAAGTTCTCAGAACCGTCACAGGATGATTCTACAAAAGGCGAAAGCGTATCATTCAGTACAACTGAGCTTGCAGGAACTGTTGCAACATTGGCTGATGGCACATGGTCAAAGTCAAAGACGTTTGATACAAAGACTGAAGCTGTCACATATCTTGAAGGACTGATGGCAAAGACTTCAGTTTAAAAGAATATAAAGACAGGGTTCGTACCTGTCTTATTTTTTTAGGAGGGCAAACATGAAGGAAATCTCAAAAGAACTAGAATACAAAGGCAAGAAATACAAGCTTGTTTTCAATCTGAATGTGATGGAAGTTATTCAGGAAAAATATGGCACATTGGATAACTGGGGAAAGCTCACAGACGGCACAGAAAACGATGATGAGCCAAATGCAAAGGCTGTTATCTTTGGAATCACCGCAATGCTGAACGAAGGAATTGACATCGAGAACGAGGAAAACGGCACAAAAGAAAAGATGCTTACACGAAAACAGGTCGGAAGAATGATCACGGAAATTGGCTTGCAATCATCCGCACAGCTGATGAACGGTGTTGTTGTTGACAGCACGCAGAGTGCCGAAAAAAACGCATAATCCCCGATGAGGATGAACCAGAGCCGATAGACTTTACATGGTTCTACTTTATCGGGCGTAACAAACTCGGTTTTACATTTCATGAGGTTGGAAGATTGACACTGACAACTTTCAATATATATTACAAGCATTACAAAAACGATTTTGATTTTGAATTGATGCTTGAAAAGACAGGAACAACATATGCAAAAGCATACGAAAAATCACAACATGAGGACGACTGGTTCTAGAAAGGGGATTGCATATGGCACTTGGTGGAACAATTAAGCTAAAAGGCGAAAGCGAATACAGGCGAGCGTTAAGCCAGATCACACAGAACTTGCGTGAAGTATCTTCTGAAATGAAGGTCGTAACGAGTACATATGACAAGAACGATACAAGCACCGAAGCATTGACAGCCAAGAGTGATGTGCTGAATAAGCGCCTTGAAGAGCAGAAATCGAAGCTGAAACTTGTTTCTGACCAGTACAAGACATATCAGGATGCTGTTAAACAGTCAGCAGCTGAGCATGCGCAACTCGGTGAAAAGCTTGAAAGTGCAAAGGTAAAGCTTGCAAGTATTGAAGCTCAAGTTGGCAAGAACAGTCAAGAGTACAAAGAACAAGAGAAAGTTGTTAACGAGTTGCAGAAGCAGTATGACGAAAGCACCGCAGCGCAGGACAAAAACAAGAAATCACTGTCACAGCTTGCAGTGCAGATGAACAATGCTCAAGCGGACGTTAACAAGACCACAAAAGAGATTGACAACCTCGGCAAAGAATCTGACGATAGTGCAAAACAGGTTGATAATCTGTCGAAAAAAATGGGTGATGCTGATGGCGCATCAAAAAAGCTTGGTGATGGTTTCACAGTACTCAAAGGCACAATGGCTAATCTTGCATCACAGGCAATCAGCAAGATTGTTGATGGATTCAAGCAGCTTGTAGGCGGTGCGGTGGACTATCAGAAGTCTATGGAGTATTACACGACATCGTTTACGGTCATGACAGGCTCAGCCGATAAAGCAGGGGAAACTGTCAAAAAACTTGCTGATATTGGAGCAACAACTCCATTTGATATGCCACAGTTGGCAGATGCAACATCTTTGTTGATGAACTTTGGTTTTAGTGCTGATGATGCGGTTGACAGTATGATGATGCTTGGCGATATTTCGCAGGGGAATGCGGACAAGCTGAACAGTATTGCGAGAGCATATGGAAAAATGAACTCGGCGCAGAAAGTAACACTTGAAGACATCAATATGATGATTGATGCAGGATTCAACCCATTGCAGGAAATCTCAGAAAAGACGGGAGAAAGCATGAAAAGCCTTTATGACAGAATATCAAAAGGCAAAATGTCAGTCGATGAGATCACAGAGTCGATGAAGCGGTCAACGTCTGAAGGTGGTAAATACTTTCAGTCAATGGATGCACAATCTCAGACTTTGGATGGAAGGCTTTCGACATTGAGTGATACGATTAATTCAAAACTTGGCGAAGCATTACAGCCCATTTTACAAAAGGCTGCTGATGAGTGGATTCCAAACATAACAAATGCAATCGACAATATGGATGTTGATTCTGTCGTATCTGTCATTGATGATCTCGTTTCTGGTGTTGGTGATTTATTCGGATTCATCATGGACAATGGTGGTACGATTATTTCGCTTGTGGCTGGCATTGGTACCGCTATGTTAACGTGGAACGTTGTAAGCATGATTAACGGCGTGGTTGGAGCAGTTAAAGCATTTCAGCTTGCTAACGAAGGTGCATCTATTGCACAGGCATTGCTTAATGGTGTTATGAATGCCAATCCGATTATGCTCGTTGTAACGTTGCTTGCAGGACTAATAGCAACAATTATCACATTGTGGAACACAAACGAGGGATTCCGCAATGCTGTTATAAACGTGTGGAATGCATTCAAGGACACGGTCGGAAATGTAATTACATCTGTTGGTGGATTCATAGGCAACCTAATATCGTGGTTTCAGGCTCTTCCTGGGTGTATTGGCGCATTCCTTGGTAATGTTATAAGCAACGTACAGAATTGGGCTTCTAACATGGTTTCTAGGGCTTCTGAGGCGGGTTCTAATTTCGTCAATGGTGTTGTGTCATTTATTAGTGGGCTTCCGTCTGCTGTATGGAATTGGCTGTCAAGTGCGTTGAATAACGCGTGGAACTTTGCGGGACAGTTGGCACAAGCGGGTGCAAATGCTGCTAGTGGGCTTGTAAATAACATTATAGGCACAATCAGCGGACTTCCTGGCCAGTTGTACAACTGGGGAGTCGATATGATTCAGGGTATTGCAAACGGCATCAGGAGTGCGATTCATTATGTGACAAGTGCGGTCAAATCAGTTGCAAATAAAATCACGTCATTTCTTCATTTCTCAAGACCTGACGAAGGACCATTGGCTGAATACGAAAGTTGGATGCCTGACATGGTTGAAGGTTTGAGCGATAGCTTGAGAAAGGCAAGTCCAGAGCTGATAAATCAGACTGAAGCACTGGCAAATGGCATGTCTGATGCATTCAATGTGAATGGTGGCATTTCGACAAGTGGTGGAAACTATAACAACATGGTTGATGCATTCAAGGAAGCTTTATCAAAGGTCAAAGTCGTGATGGACGATGAAGAAATGGGTCATTTTGTTGACAAAACGGTGACAAAACTGATTTATAATTAAGGCGGTAAAAATATGAGAAATTATGTAATTCAAAATGGATTTGACAGCAGATATATAAACGGATTGCTGATACAGGAGTTGCCACCGATTACAAAGCCATTGATGCGTACAAGCATCGAACAGATAGACGGTCGTGATGGTGATATTATCACAAGACTTGGATATTCAGCGCATGACAAAAAAATGAAAATCGGTCTGTTTGGCGATTATGATATTGATGATATTATTACGTTTTTCAATTCGAGCGGAACAGTCACATTTTCAAATGAAGCTGAAAGATATTACAGATATGATATTCTTGATGCTGTCGATTATGAGCGCCTTATGAGGTTCAGAACGGCTGAGATCACGTATCATGTGCAACCGTTCAAGTACAGCACAATCGAAAGAGTGAAGGTGTTTGACAATCCAACAGGAGCTATCACTGTTAGAAATAACGGCAATTATGTTTCTAAGCCAATAATTCATATCAAGGGTTCAGGAACAATCAATCTGTCATTGAATGGTGTGCAGTTGTTTCGGATTGATATGAGCACATCAAATTCCATCACAATAGACACAGAAAGGCTCGAAGCGTATAATGATGATGTATTGATGAACAGATATGTTGTCGGAAATTACGACAAATTTATGCTGAAAGTTGGGCCTAATTCCGTGTCATGGGATGGACAGCTTACTTATATTGCATTTGAAAATCTGTCGAGGTGGATATGATGGAAAAGACGAATCTTGAAATGATTAAAGGCGACACACTGTCATTTGCGGTTGAGATTGAGTTCGATGACAAACCGCAGGAGCTTGAAAAGGCGCTCTTCACGTGCAAAAGGAATCTTGATGATGACGATGTCGTATTCCAGAAAACACTTGAAAATGGCATCTCATTCAGGAAGCAGGAGCGCAACAAGATGTATTACGTGGTGCGAATTGCGCCTGAAGATACAAAGGATGTTGAAACAGGACATTACTTTTACGATATGCAAATTGAACTTAACGGTGATGTATTTACTATCCTGATAGGTACATTTAAAATACGAAATGGAATCACAGACTAGGGGGTGCATAAAATGGGCGAATATTTTACAAAACCTGTTTGTAAGGTTTTCATGCTGAAAGGCGAAAAAGGCCTGAAAGGCGAAAATGGCTTGAACGGTAAAGATGGCTTGAATGGTAAAGATGGCTTGAATGGTAAAGATGGCGAAAAAGGAGAAGGCATTCCAACAGGTGGTACAACAGGACAGTTTTTGAAAAAGAAAAGCAATACCGATTACGAATACGAGTGGGCTGATATTGCTCCAACCTCATCTATTTCAAATAATGAAATTGATACTATCGTGAAAGAGTAGGTGATAACATGGAACACATTACAATGCCGAGAGGTGACTTGCGAAACATTCATTTTACCGTTCATGATGCAAACGATGCAGAGGTAAGCAAAGGATTCACTCAAATTACATTTACGGTAAAAGCAAATACATCAGCGAGAAAAATTATCATCCAGAAAAAACTGACTGATGGAACGATAACTAAAGATGGAAATGTATATTCATTTTCGATTAAGCCAGAAGATACAGACTACATTGATTTTGGTACTTATTATTATGACATTGAGCTTATCAGAGGTGACCAGATACATCAGACATTTGTAGGTAAGCTGATTATCACGGAAGAAGTCACATTTGCATGTGATACCGAAAAAGGAGTGTAAAGCATGGATGAATACAAGATTATCATGCTTGCGGACGATGATCACTTAACTGTTAAATTGGATAGCGTTTCAGTGGTTGGAACAGATGATTATAATCAACTAACAAATATCCCTAAAATCAACAATGTTGAGGTAAAAGGAAGCAAATCGCTTGCGGATTATGATATTGAGAGCGCAAGCGAAGCAAAAAAAAAGTTTGAAAATATGAATAGCGAAATAAACACACATGAAAGCAATGCAGATATACACGTATCACGTACAGACAGGCTTAAATGGAACAGTGGTACGACGTATACCGTTAACGAAGAACATCTGATTATAGGAGGAAAATAAAAGTGGCAGATATTTCAGAAATCACATTACCTAGCGGAGCGACTTACGACATCAAAGATGCAACAGCAAGACATGACATTAGCATTCTAAAAGGTTCTGTAACAGGTGCTATGTATTATGCAGGAGTTACAACAACGGCACTTGCGAATGGCTCTAGCACATCACCAATCAAGATTAATAATGCAGATTATACGCCATCAAATGGTGACGTTGTAATTTACGGGTCGCTTGAACTTGTGTGGTCTACATCTGATAACAAGTGGCACGAGTTTGGTAGTACAGGCAGTCTTAAAGGACTTGCATTCAAGGATTCTGCGAGTGCATCATATACACCGGCAGGTTCAGTTTCCGCACCGACTGTTTCGGTTGCTGTAAACACAGCGAGTGTTACGCCTATCAGTGGTGTAGGCTCATTGCCAAGTTTCACGGCATCGGTATCAAATGAGGTTCTAACACTTGGATTTTCAGCAGGTTCTTTGCCAACAAAAGGAACAGCGGTAACGGTTGCCACAAGCATTAAGTCCGCTAGTGCATCCGCACCAGCGTTTACAGGCACAAGTGCAACGATTACATCAAAATAAAGGAGGTTGTTTGAATGGCTGATGTATCAAGTATTAAACTCCCAAGTGGCACAACATACACGGTCAAGGATTCTACAGCCAGAACCCATATAAGCAATAAAAGCAATCCACATGGAGTCACAAAATCACAAGTAGGTCTAGGAAGCGTTGCAAACTATGATCAGTCAAAGGCAATAAAAAGCATTTCAAGGTCAGGAACGACATTTACGGCAACGGCATTAGATGGAACAACATTTACGTTCACTCAACAGGATAACAATACGACATATGGAGTTGCTACACAGAAGGCAAATGGATTGATGTCTGCAGCTGATAAAACTAAATTGGATGGTCTGAGCGCAACAAGTATCTCGGCAATTTCCAATTCAGAAATCGACTCGATAGTCGCTAGTTAAGGAGGAAAAATGGCTAACTATTTAGATCAAAATGGACTTAGATACTTCTGGGGAAAGATAAAAGCTAAAATGCCTAGTCCACTTCAGGCTTACCCAGTTGGAAGTATCTACATGAGCATTAGCTCTAGCTTTAACCCGAATACCTCATTCGGTGGAACATGGGCAAAGATTGCGGAAGGACATTGCTTAATACAGGCGGGAGATAGATACGTACTTGGAAGTACTGGCGGAGAATCAACACACAAACTAACCGTGCAAGAGATGCCGCAACATGCACATTCAGTTGTTCGTGATGACGGGGTAAAAGTATCCTCGTGGGCAACAAATGTTGCTGATGGGGACAAATGGTATGTACCTGTTGACGGTAATAATACGTATGGACATAAGGAATACATGACGGATTTTCAAGGTGGTAGCAACGCACATAACAATATGCCACCATATCTAGCAGTTAACATTTGGAAACGCACAGCATAAGGAGGAAGCAAAATGGCAGAAACTAAAATGGAAGAAACAAAAAATGAAGAATCAAAAAAGCTTGCCTTGAAAGATGGGACAAAATTAGAAATCAAAGAATTCAATGATGAAGATGGTAAAGTCTCAGTAATCCTATTAGGTATGGGATACCAGGAAGCTGTAGAAGCTTTGACAGCGGAACAGATCGCAGACATCCAAATTCTAAACGAACTTGGTGAGGTAGTTCTGACAGCGAAAGGATACAGCCTTGGTGACAGCATTTCTGTAAATACCAAGGAGAACACAACTACAGTAACTTTCGAGGTTAAGGAAACAAGAGAAGCAGTTGTAGACGCAACAAAGGCAATTCAGAAACTACAGAATACATCTGAGCAGAACACAGCTGACATCACAGCAATCAATGAAGCCATCGCTTCACTTGCAGAAATCGTAGGAGGTGAATAGCCATGGTAAAGTGGTACGTAAGACAGATTCAGATGAACCGAATGACACTGGAAGAAGTGCCTAAAAGATGGCATGACGCTGTAGAAAAAGCGTTAGCCGAATTGTAGGATAAAAAGACAGGCGCAACGAGCGCCTTTTTCGTTAAGTATGTGAGGGCTTAAACATGATAAAATTATTTGGAACAACAGACACAGACTTTTCAAGCAATGGTGATGCAGTCATTCAGCCATTTAAAGCAAAAGTTCATAAGGAAGACAACGGCAAATTTTATTTGAATGTTGAAGCGGACATTTCTTATGTTGATTTTTTGACAGCAAACAGGATTATCGTCGCAGATACTCCACAAGGTGCACAGGCTTTCCGCATTAAGAATCCAGAAAAAACAAAGAGTAAGATCACGATAAAGGCTCAGCACATTTCGTATGATGCTCAAAACTATGTGATTGCAGACAGTTATGTGGTCGATAAAAATTGCAATGATGCGATGGACCATTTGAACAGCGCCACAGACAATCCTAGTCCGTTTCAGACGGTGTCTGACATTGCAGCAGTAAATTCATACAGGTGCGTGAGAACATCGCTGTATGACGCTTTTAGCACGGTTGTAGAGCGTTGGGGCGGACACTTTGTGCGTGACAATTACAGGTTCGGAATTATGAGCAATATCGGGCGTGATAACGGCGTGACTGTACGTTACAAAAAGAATCTGAAAGAAATGACATGCACGGCAAACTGGGACGGTGTGGTCACAAAACTTATGCCAGTTGGAAAAGATGGCTTGCTTTTGGATGAGGTTTATCTTTACAGCAAAACACAGTACGATATTCCATTTACAAAAGTGGTATCTTTCAACCAAAATGTAGATCAAGACCTATACAAGGATGCAGAAGGACATCTTGATGAGACGGCATATAACAATGCGCTTATTGATGATTTGAGAAAGCAGGGGCAGGCATACGTCGATGAAAACTGCGTGCCAAAAGTGAATTACACACTCAAGGCTAATCTCGAAAAGCTGACGGATATAGGCGATACCATCGAAGTCATTGACGAACCAATGGGTGTGGATATTACAACGCATGTTATTTCGTATGATTATGACTGCATTTTAGGTAAGTATACGGAACTTGAATTCGGTAATTTTCAACAAAAGGTTTCCGACCTTATGGGAACGGTAAGCTCAACAATTCAGCAGAGCGTTGAGAAAAACAATTCTGCTTTACAGGTTGTGTTTTCAGATGCAATTCAACATGCTCAGGAAACAATTCTAGGAATGCTTGGCAATTCGTATGTTGTTTATGAAGGCGATAAAATTCTGGTTGTTGATGCATTGCCAAAGGAAGAAGCGCACCACGTTATTATGATCAACAGCGGAGGTATTGCATTTTCAAGTACTGGAATCAATGGAGATTTTGAAAGTGCATGGACGATTGACAATGTACTTAATATGCAACATATCAACGTTATAAACTTAGTTGCGGACATGATTAAAGGTGGAACATTAAAGCTTGGTTCTAACCTTAACCAGAACGGACAGATTGAAGTCTATGATGAAGCAAACAATCTGATTGCAAAACTGGACAAAAATGGACTAATCATGTATGGTCTTGATGGCTCATATCTGGTCGTCAATAATTATGTAGGTTTTGCAGGATATGACCGTACAGGAGCAAAAACGTTCTGGGTTTCAGGAGATGAGTTTCATCAGAAAAAATCTGTTATTGAAGAAGAGATTATGTTATGCAACAAAGCACGTTTTATTCCGATTACAGTAAAAGACGGCGATATTGTTACAAATGACGGCATCGGCATAGTGGGGGTTTGATATGGCTACATCAGGAACATTCAAAACATCAGCATATGATGGTGCATGCTTACAGTTTGACTGGTCATTGAAAAGTCAAAGCACCGTAAACAATCAGTCTGTTATTTCATGGACGTTGAAGGGCACTGGAATTAAGTCTGGCTATTGGTACATGGCAGGCCCTTTCAAGTGCACTGTAAACGGCACTGTTGTTTATCAGTCAAACACTAGAATTAAGTTATATACAGGTACGGTTGTTGCATCTGGTGAGCTTGCAATCGGTCACGATACCAACGGTGCAAAGAGTTTCAGCGCATATGCAGAGTGTGCAATTTATGTTACGAGCGTAAACTGCAAAGGTTCTGGAAGTTGGAGCCTTCCCGATATTGGCAGAGCATCACAGCCAAGTTTGAATACGTGGCCAAACAATTCTCCTGATTTTAATATCGGAGATACTATTGTTGTACATATGAACCGAAAGTCAACCGTGTTTACGCACACTGTTGTGCTGAAGTTGGGTTCATATAGTTATACTATCGGCACTGGCGTAACGGATAACATTACACTTGATACAGATAGGATTGCATCGAGTTTGTATGCACAAATGCCAAACAGCAATGCCATGACTGGAGAAATCATTGTAACAACGTATAGTGGCAGTGCGATTATAGGAACATCAAACTGTACCATTATTGCACACGTTGTAAATTCTAATCCTGTCTTTGATGTAGGTTATTCCGACACAAATTCGGCAACTGTTGCAATCACTGGTGATAATCAGTACATTATCAGGAATAACTCGACATTAAGAATCAGCGTAAGCAATGCAAAGGCGTTAAACAGCGCAACGCTGAAAACATTGACAGCGGTTGTAAATGGAAATGCTTATACAGGCACGTTAAACGGCTCTACAGGCGTTATAAATGTTGGCGTGGTAAATATATCATACGACACTGAAGTGACCGTTAAATTGATGGATTCGAGGGGAAACGAGGGCATTAGAGAAATCACGGTGCTTGTATATGATTGGAGCTTGCCGAGTGCGATTATCAAACTGAACCGTAAAAGCAATTATTATTCAGAAAGTATATTAAACGTTAATGCGAATTATGCATCAATCGGTGGCAAGAATACAGTAACAATCAGGTATCGAACAAAGAAGGTTTCTGACAGTTCATATGGAAGTTATGCAACCGTGCAGAATAACACTGATGCAAGCTTTACGGCTGATAACAAGTATGAGTGGAACGTACAGGTTGAGGTTTCTGACAGGATAGGAAAGACAACTTACAATCTGATTCTTTCAAAAGGTATCCCGATTACGTACACTGACATCAAGAAATACAGCTTCGGTGTAAATTGCTTTCCAAAGTACAATAACAGTCTTGAAGTCAACGGAGTGTGCATTAGTGGTCAGGTGCTTTACAGCAGTGCAAGCGGTACGGCAGGAACTGTCACATTGTCAGACAGTGTGGAAAACTATACGTATATTGAGATATTCTACAGGTCGTCTGGTGATAATGCCTGTGGCAGTGTGAAGGTGTTCAGTCCAAACAACAAACTTGTGCATTTAGGAACGATTCATTATATTGCGGATTATGACTATGCAAAGTTTGCTCTTGTAAGTGTGTCGGGGTCAATGATCACATTCAGTCAGAATTATCAGATCACTTTGAAAAGCAACGGCTCAGTATATTCAGCAGAAAATGCAATTTACATCACGAGAGTGGTTGGATATTAAGCAAAATCATGATATACTAGGAACGTGGTGTTGTTCATGTTCACCATTTCCTTTCTCAGCTTGTCGGGGGTATTCGGCGGGCTGTTTTTTTATGCATAAAATTCTATACTAACTTGTCACAGCCTACAGGTCATACCATGTTAGTACAGAAAAAAATCACCGTTTGCATTAGGTGATTGATTGGTGTATATTATAGGCGTAGGGTTTAGTTAACATTTGGGCATGAAATTCTCCTAGTAAACGGCAGGCAGAAATGTCTGCTTTTTACTTGAAAAAAACTTCTATCCCATCAGGGGAAACATGGACAGAATCAAGGACATTTCGCCACAGTGTGCGTTTGTTCTCACGTGTGAGGTTATCATATATTGAGCGCCAACCGCTGTTCAAAAATTGGTTAAGATGATCGGTGCTTTTAGGTTTGAAAGATTCAAGCCTTTTTATTTTGTCTTCCGTTTCTGCATATAGGCGTTCATAGGTGCTCACAGGCATGCGTTTCTTTATAAAAATATAATTCAGATTATCAAGCTCTTTCCTTAGTTCTTTGAGTTCCTTGTCGGTTGTGTTCTTTGTTTCTGATGTGATGCTTGAGATTGTGGCTATATGGTCTTTCAGCAGGTTATCAAGATTAGACAATAGATACTTTTCTGTTGCCAGTTCCGCATAGTGTTTTTTGTGTGTGCAGGTATGCACTGAGTGGGCATTGTTGCAATGATAATAGTAATATCGTTTGCCACCTTTTGGATGGCTCACTCCAACCAGTTTAGAACGGCATTCTGGGCATCTTAACAGTCCGGTAAATAAATATACATGACGTTGTATTCCTGTGCGTATATTGGACTGTAATGCGGTCTGAACGGCATTGTATGTTTCTTTCGTGATATATGGTTCGGCATAATTGGAATTGCCACGGTATGATCCTGCATAAAATTCATTCTTAAGAATGTGCATGTAGGACATGTAAGGTCTAGACAGTCCGTATTTCTTGTTGACGTATTCAACTGTATGATGGACTGATTGATGCAGAAGAAATGATGCGAAAATATCTTTAACGATTGGAGCTTTTGATTCATCAATCACAATGCGTTTATTGCCGTTTTCTGTGGCAATCCTGTAGCCAAAAGGAACGTTACCAGTGATAGGTTGGCCTTGGGCAATCTTGTACTCAAATACGGCTTTGATACGCTCAGAGCCTTTTTTTAATTCATGTTCTGCAAGATTGACTTTAAGGTTGAACATGAACAAGCCGTTTGCGGTAGACGTGTTTATGTCGTCCTCGCATATTGAAATCATGGCCACGTTGTTCTGTTGAAGAAGTTCAAGCATTTTGTTTGCTTCAAGCACGTTACGTGACAGACGGTCAAGACGAGTAAAGGCGATTGCATCCAGATCGCGAAGGTTTGACAGCATGGCTTGAAGCTGAGGGCGTTTCATTGTGCTTGCTGAGAATCCTTCGTCAATGTAGATATGTATTAGGTCATGACCGTTGTCGTTGCACCATTGCGTTATTTCTTCAGTCTGAGCCTGTATTGAATATCCATATTTCTTTTGTTCATCAGTGGAAACACGAGCGTATCCTGCCACTCGCAGATTTTTTCTCATAAAAATACCTCCGCTTGTTTGAAAATAAAAAAAGCAGTCCATACTAGCCGATGAGGGCGGTGAAAATATGGACGCAGAAAAAATATATTCGTTGTTGTTTAATTTGTATGCTGAACAGGAAAATCTCAAAATCGAGTATGAGTTAGACAACTCTTTTTTTTCGACAGATGGTTTCAATCAGAAACATTCTTGCTGTCAAGGTACAGTTTCATTATCTTCAGATACAGCTCATCCTTCTCAGCTTCTGGAAGATCGTGAAACAGAGACTCGATGCGCAGTGTGAGGTCTGTCGCTTCATCGTAGCTTGACGTATCAATTCCAAAGTAAGATATATCAATGCCGTAAACCTCGCAAAAACGTTTCAGCGTTGAAAGAGTTAAGGAACGTTTCCCAGACTCAATATTGGATATGGCAGGGCGAGAAAGCCCGACAAGTTCGGCAAGCTCAGACTGTTTAAGATCACGGGAGTTGCGTAGTTCCTTTAGTTTCCTTCCTATTAATTTATTGTTTATCATTATTTCTACACCACCTAAAAAAGTTTATATTTCGATGATAACACACCGTAGCTATTTGAAACAACAGCAAATAATCAAAAAAAGATGAAAAGTAGTTGCAATTTGATGATAAGGGTTTATAATGTAGGCAGATGAAAGGGGCACGAAATGAAAAGAGCAGAGCTGAAAGCGTTTCGAGTATCAAAGGGATATACTCAGAAAGATGTTGCAGAAATGCTTGGAATATCGACTAGCCATTATGCTTGTATTGAGCAAGGAACGCACAATCCTTCTACAAAGCTTGTCAAAGTGTTCTGCAAAGTATTTGGGAAAGAGTATGCGAATTTGATTATCGGGAGCTGAAAACATGTTAGAAATCGTAGAAAATATTGTACTAAGCGGTCACGCAGAAGAATTAAGAGCAATTATTGAACAGTACGAATTGGATGTTTCAAAAAGAAAGGAAAAAGAAAAAAATGATAGGATTTGAAAACATTAAAGCAGAAGTCGCAGTAGATTTGATTGAGCTGGTAAATCAGCTGAGAGGACTTGAAAAGTCTGCACAGGTAAATTATTCCGTGCAGAATCGAAAGACAGGCGAGTGGGTTAAGAAGAAATTTAATTATGTACCACTTGACAACATTTTAAACAAAATAAAGGAAAATAAGCACTTTGCGCTATTACAGCCCATTGGGGTTGATGAGAATGGCGTAAATGGTGTTCGATGTATTCTTGTTCACGAGAGTGGACACGTATTCGAGACAAACACCTACCCGTTTGCAGTTAAGGAAGGTGCGAAGCTTCAGGATGAAGGAGCAGAGATCACATATCGAAAACGTTATTCATTAGGTGCATTCCTTGGTATGGCAACTGAAGAAGATACAGACGGAAATGATGATGAAGCAACGAACAGCACGGAACGCAAGGCGTCACCAAGACAGATTGAAGTATTGAGCAAGAACTATACAGGCGAGAATCTTGAAAAGCTGTTAAAGATGAACAAAATCGAAAAGCTGGAAGATATGCCGATGTCGAAGGCAAGTGAATTGATTGGTAAAATCATGAAACAAAGAAAGGCGGACAGTCATGAATAAGTTCGTACAATTTGTAGTATGCAAGCACACTGGTGATAGTAAAAAATACCTGTTCTATGCACCTGCTTTTTCAAGAATTGAGAAAGGTGACGAGGTTCTGGTTGATACGCAGTTCGGAGAGCATAGAGCAACCGTGCTTGCAGTTTATGCTTCATCTAGTGATGATGTGGAAAGAATATTGCGTGTTCTTGCAGGTGCAGAAGACAAGCCACTTAAAAGAGTTATCGGCAAATATCAATTCGATAAATTTGTCTACAGTGAGGATGAAAACAATGAATAATATTATTGAAAGAACAGGAACAGACATCATTGTTCCTGAAGAAGTATGCGAGAGAATCATCAGCCTTGAAAAACAGGCGAAAGAAATCAAGAAGCAGCAGGACAGCATGAAGAAAGATATTCTTGATGCTATGCAGAAGTACGGCGTATTAAAGTTAGACAACGAATTTCTGAAGATTGCACTTGTTCCAGAACATGATGCAGAAAGGTTTGACTCAAAGACATTCAAGGATGAGAATCCTGATGTGTATGACATGTACGTCAAAATCTCAAAAGTAAAACCATCCATCCGCATCACTGTTAAATAATGGAAACATTCAGCATTAAAGGCGGTACTCTTGAATATTTTGATGAAACGCATACATATCTGTATGATGGGCTTATGCTGCCAAGTGTCTCGCAGATTCTTGGTACTAAGTTTAGAAACGAATATGCAAGTGTGCCTCCTGCCGTGTTGAATAATGCGGCCCAAAGAGGTACGGCGGTACATAAGGCAATCGAGAACTACAACAATTCAGGCTATGATGATGGAAGCGAAGCAGTGCGAAACTTTAAATTTTTGCAGAAACAATACGGATTCGAGGTTCTGGACAGTGAACTTCCGATTGTGATTTTCAAGGATGATATGCCGATAGCATGTGGACGGCTTGACATGACAATGTTTATTGACGGACAGATAGGGATTGCGGACATTAAAACCGTCAGTACATTAAACAAGGAAAAGATCGCATATCAGTTGAATTTATACCGCATCGGATTGATGCAAAGCTTCGGAGTTGATGCAAAATTATTGAAGATTATACATCTTAGGGATGGCATCAGAAAAGTTATTGACAGTCCTGTAAATGAGGGCATGACATGGGAATTGATTGACAAATTTTTGGAGGAAAACGAAAAATGAATAATGTTAGTTTGTAGGATGCTAGCAAGAAAAAAATGGTATAATTGAGTTGAAAAAGTGGAGGAAAAATCATGTGGAAATCTATCGAAAATTACAACTCATTATATGAAGTGAATGAAAAAGGAGAAATAAGAAGCTTATATCATTGGAATGGTCACAAGTACGAAAAAAGAAAAAAGCCATATATTCTAAAACAATCAAATACAACAACAGGATATAAAAAGGTTGAGCTTGCGAAAGATGGAAAGAAAAAAAGCATAAAGGTTCATAGAATAGTGGCAACTGCTTTTATTCAAAATCCAATGAACAAGCCGTACATAAACCATATAGATGGAAATCCTATAAATAATTGTGTGGAAAATCTTGAATGGTGCACTCAGAAGGAAAATATTGTACATGCATATAAAACAGGATTGATAAAAATATCACACATCACAAAAGAAAAATTGCAGAGATATATAGAAAAGGGGTTTACATATAAGCAAATAATGGAAAAAGAACATATATCTTTTAAGAGGTTACAGAATTATTACAGAATTTATGGATTGAGGAATCAACACAATAAATACAATATTGATTTGGAACAACTTAAAAATGATTTTGAAAAAGGAATGACGAACAAAGAACTTGCAAAAAAATACAATTGTTCAAATGCACTTATTGCAACACGAAAATATCAATTAAAAAAAGGGAGGATATAATGCCAGGAATTAATTCATGTGTAATTGTTGGAAGATTGACAAAAGACGTAGAGGAGCGCAGAACGCAGAATGGAACACCAGTTGTATCATTCACATTGGCAGTTGATCGCAGAAAGAAAGAAGACGGTGCAGACTTTATCAACTGCATTGCATGGGATAAAGCAGCGGAGACAATCGCACGATATGTTCACAAAGGGGACTTGTTTGGAGTGACTGGGCACATCCAGACAAGAAATTATGAGAAGGACGGCAGAATGGTTTATGTGACAGAAGTAGTCACGACAAGCTTTCAGTTCTTGGAACGCAAGCGTGAAATGGCTTCTGACAGCCCTAGCGTTCAAAATAATAGCAACTATGATTATGGTTGGGGAAATACAAGGAACGACATAGGTTCGTCTGATTTGCCATTCTAGGCGGTAATAACGGCATGATAGGAAATGCGAAAGCTATCATCCAGTGGTTGTTTGACCAGCAGGATGCAGAAAAGCTGTACGAAATCAAAGAGAAGAAATCGAAAAGATCACTCACAGCAAATGCCTACTACTGGTCTTTACTCAACCAACTGGCTAGCGTTATGAGGTTCAGCAGTGAAGAAGTACATTTCATGATGCTCAAGCGGTACAGCACGTGTGAGGTTGTGTCGGTCAGGTCAGACATAAATGTTGATGGCTATTTTCGATATTATGAAGCAATCGGGCAAAGCGATCTTGATGGAAAAGAGTTCACACATTACAAGATTTACAAAGGCAGTTCGGATATGGATTCAAAAGAGTTCTCCATCCTTCTAGATGGATTGATTCGAGACTGTGAAGAGCAGGGCATACCTGTACTTACGCCAGATGAGGTTGCGAAATTAAAGTACATAGAAATGAGGAAAAACAAATGAATATTTACGTTGAAAAAGGTGCGTATGCGCCGAATAGAGCGCACAAAACTGATGCAGGATTAGATATAAGATCACGTGAGACAAGGCTTGTAAAGGCACACAGTAGTGCTTTATTTCATACTGGATTGCATGTTCAGTTGCTACAGGGAACGGCAGGGCTGTTGGTTTCTAAAAGTGGTTTGAATGTCAATCACGGCATTACATCAACAGGATTGATTGATGAAGGATATACAGGCGAAATTCTGGTGAAATTGTATAACAATTCTGATGAAAACTATCTGGTGCATGCAGGAGATAAAATATCACAGTTGGTTGTTATTCCAGTATTTTATGGTGATATTCACATCGTGGATTCACTGGATGAAAATACCGAGCGTGGTGATAAAGGTTTCGGAAGTAGCGGAAAATGATTCTGATTGCAGTATTTCAGGCATTGTATGGAACTTTTCTGCTCATTGTAAAGACTGTTTTTCCGGTGATGCGATGATGAATAAAGAGTTTTGCATCATGCATGGAGGCATATTCTTAACGAAGGAACACTGCTACAGATATTATTCAGAACGGGTATATGGTACGGCAAGACATGAAATTTTTTTCGGCACTGCCAACAGGAAAAAGTCAATCAAGTATGGTCTTGTGGTGTTTATCAAGCCAGAAGATCACAACATGTCTGAGTATGGTGTGCATTGCAGCAAAGGACATGAATTTAATATGCATCTAAAAAAGATAGGGCAGGAACGAGCGATGGACGAGTATGGATGGACTACAAGTGAATTCATCGACATCTTTGGCAAGTCGTATATCTGAGGTGGCATAATGTACAGAAAGTATCACAATACAAAGACGGTTGCTGATGGCATCAAGTTTGATTCAAAGCTTGAAGCTGAACGGTATGCACAGTTGAAGATTCTGGAACGTGCAGGGGTTATTCGTGATTTGGAACTACAACCTGAGTATGAACTTATACCATCATTCAAGAAGAATGGCAAGACATGGCGTAAAACCGTGTATAAAGCCGATTTTAGGTACATCTTGTGTGAGAATGATATAACTATAATCGAGGACGTAAAAGGCTCTACAGCGGTAATTACGGACGTTTTCCGGTTAAAGCAAAAACTGTTTGAATATAAATATCCAGAGTACACAATCAGCATCGTTACGAGTAAAGACATCAAAAAGTTTCAAATAGAAACAAAAGTTGTCAAAATGTGTTGACATAATCACATAACGATGATAAAATTAAAGAGTAGTAATAAACTATAATGTCTGTTCAGTAGTTCGCACCTGCTGAGTGGGTAAACAACTGAATAGATACGAGAACTGTATGGCTTGATAGGGTGCGAAACTATTAAAGCTGTGCAGTTTTTTCGTTAGAAAGGCACTAACATGATTGAAGATACAGAAAAGAAAGGAAGCAAAAACATGAACGAAAGCAGAGAATTCAAGGGCGTATGGATTTCGAAAGAGGTTTGGCTTGATAATAGGCTTAATGCGCTAGAAAAGGTTATTCTTATGGAAATTGACAGCCTAGACAACGGAGAAAAAGGATGCTATGCAAGCAATGAACACCTTGCTGAATTTTGTCAATGTAGCAAAACAAAAGTGTCAACTGCTATTAGAAAGCTGATTGATTGTGGATATATTTACGTGCAAAACTTTGATGGAAGAAAACGAGAATTGAAAAGCAGACTTTCAAATTTTGAAAGGCAGAATATCGAAAATTGTAAGGCAGAATATCAGAATTTGAAAGAAAGTAATACAGATATTAATACAGATATTAATACAAATAATAAATTAAGTAAGAAAGAAAGAAAGAGCAAGTCAAAATCGTATGATGAGCAGATTGCAGAGTATACACAAAATGAAGATTTACAGAATGCGTTGAAAGCATTCTTACAGATGAGATCATTCATAAAGAAACCTATGACAGAGTATGCTCTTAAACTTATGTTAAATAAACTTGATGAAACAGGAAATACAGACGATGCAAAGATCGCTATTCTTAATCAGTCAATCACTAATAACTGGCAAGGTATCTTCCCATTGAAGGACGGAAATACAAAACATGAGAAACAACCAGAAAATAAATACGACCAGAACGGTTATGGGTCTGAAGAAGAATTCATGGCTATGTTTTACGGAAAATAGTTTCAAATAGAAACAAAAGAAAGGATTACAACTATGAAAAATATGCAAGATACATTTAAAAATGAACAGCCAACAAAAGAAGCAATCCAAAGGATGTTAGAAAATTGCGATGAAAGTACCGAATACATCAAAGACAATATGATATACTGCCGTAATTGTAATGAGCCGAGAAGAAAATGGCTGTCGGCTGTCGGGCTATATGTTCCTGTAATGTGTTCGTGCTTGGTTGCTGAAAATGACAGGAAGGAAGAAGAGAAAAAGCAGCAGGACAGACTGGCACGAATTGAAGAATTAAGGAGCACAGGCTTTCCCGACAGAGAGCTTCAGAAATGCCGATTTGATCACGATGATAAGAAATCAAAGAAGGCTAGTGACATGTGCAGGAATTATGCGAGAAGGTTTGACGAGTTCAGAAAAGCAGGAAAAGGACTTATCTTATTTGGTGGAGTTGGAACAGGCAAGACGTTTCTTGCTTCATGCATTGCAAATGAGTTGATTGACAATGGCGTGCCGTGTCTTGTGACAAATTTTGCACGAATCATCAATACGCTTCAGGGAATGTATGAAGGAAAGCAGAACTATCTGGACAGTCTGAACGAGTTTGACCTTCTGGTGATTGATGATCTAGGAATTGAGCGAAACACGGAGTATGTAAATGAATTAGTGTACAACATCATTGATGCAAGATACAGAAGTGGAAAGCCAATGATCGTTACAACGAATCTGAAGTATTCAGACCTGTATCATACAGAAGACACAAGCAAAGCCAGAATCTACAGCCGTATTATTGAGATGTGCCTTCCTGTATTGGTAAGCGGTGAAGATAGAAGAAAGAACAAAGCGCAGGATTCAAGACTCATGGATATTTTGAATGGTTAAATGTTTCAAAAAGAAACAAAATGCGCCAAAAAGTATTGCAATCGCTTTCATATTATGATATTATAATAGTGCAAAAGGAAATAAAAAAAAGGAAGGTAAACAACATGACAAACCAACAAATTATTTTCAATGAAGCAGTTGAACTTATGAAAAACGGAAAGATTGGAACAACAGGAAGAAAGTTCGAGGTTGAGGATGAAAACGGCAACAAAATGATGCTTGATGAACCTGAAGACATTCATACATTCCAAGCATGGAAAAAGCTAGGCTATTGTGTTAAGAAAGGCGAGAAAGCTGTTGCACAATTCCACATCTGGAAATGCGTATCAAAGGAAATTGAAAACAGTGAGGGTATGACCGAAGAACAAAAAAGAATGTTCATGAAAAAAGCAAGTTTCTTCAGCGCAAGCCAAGTGCAGGCAATGAATTAATGATATAAAGGCAAGCCCACCGCCTAAAGTGTGGGCACACAAAAAAGGAAGGTAAAAAAACATGAAAACAATTAATATCGGAACAATTAAAACGTGGAATATCGAAGCAATGACAGGATATAAGCCACGCACAACATTCTATGAGGATTTCAGCATTGCAGACCATTTTGGTACTTCGGCAGTCTGTGATACATATTGCCGAGCATTCAACGGATGGCAGAACAATATTGAATACATGACAGAGCTTGTCATGGTTCTGAATTGGAAGATCGCAGAGCATTACAGAAATAATTACAGACTTGCTGAAATGTATGACGAGCTTTGGCACAAGGCTGACGAGTGGGTTTATGACCATTTCGATGGTGAGGACTTACAGTATTTTATGAGAACAACGGACTAGGAAAAACTAGTCTTTTTTTATCGAAAAAATTGCCAAAAAATGTCATGAAAACGTTTGACTTTTCTATATTATAGTATTATAATATAGATGTAAAAAGAAATGGAGAACAAAAACATGACAAACTTAAAGAAATTACAAAGCGTATGCAAAGAAGTAAATGAAAAGATGGATGTAATCAGCGAAGAAGAATTAAAAGGTATCGTAAACAGATATTACGAAGATGATGTAATATCTTGTAGACAATGGGATTTCTTGATTGGTTACATTGAAAGAAAAGAAAAGATTAGTGATAGTTTCGCATTTATGTATAGCGAATAAGGGGAACAAAAACATGACAACAAGACAACAGAAGTATCCAGATACAGATACATTTCATTATTACAATGCAAATCCCAAAAATAGGATCACAGGTGATTGTTCATTTAGAGCAATCAGCACAGCACTTAATCAAGATTACAATCAAACAGTAATGGAAATGGCAGAATTGATGTGCAAAACAGGATATGCACTAAATGATAAAAAAGGCGAAGAAGCATATTTAAAATCAAAGGGATGGATTAAGCATCCACAGCCAAAACATGCAGATGGGACAAAATATACAGGAGCAGAGTTCTGTAAAGAGTTTGAAGGCACATGCGTTGCTCATATTGGTGGACATCATATAGTGTGTATCAAAGACGGAAAGGTACATGATATATGGAATTCAACTAATGGATGTATCGGCAATTATTGGACAAAAAGATAAGAAAAAAAATATTGAAGCTGACCTAACGGCATGACGGGGATGTTTCAAAAAGAAACAAATTTTACCAAAAAGTGTTGACTTTATATATTATAGTGTTATAATATAACTGTAAAAAGAAAGAGAGAACAAAGATAATGACAAACATGAACAGCAGAGAATATACAGCGCTTATGAGTGCAGTAGATGAAATTATGGAAGGCAGAACAGTTAATATTTATGAAAATTCAAGCTTTGGTGCAGAAGTAATAACATTCGGTGTGAACTGGTCAGCTTGTGGGACGCAGAACATCGAAGAAACAAAGAAATTTGCAGAGAAAATCAACAAGGCTTGCAAGATCGTGGAAAAGCTGAATGCGATGCAAATCATTGTAAACTATGGACATGAAGAAAAGCCAGACAGAAAAGCATACATGACATTGATCACAAAGTATATGGATGAATTACAGGCGATATGCTAATGCTTCAATGTTTCAAATAGAAACAAATTTTACCAAAAAGTATTGACATATTATTATAATATGGTAATATATGGGTGTAAAGAAAAGGAGATAAAAAAACATGGCATACGTTGGAAATAAAATGAGTGAAAGAGCTGTGATGGCTTATGAAGATGGTGAAAAACCTTTATCAAAATGGACAAAGTCGGACATTGTTGAATTGGTTTTAGAAAAAAGAAATGATTTTGATGAAAAAGAATTGAATAAATACAATAAAGAATCTTTGAAAGCTTTCTTAACTTATTCAAGCTGGCATCACACAGGTTCATATTTCAACAACACAGACTTTTATAGTTTAGACGAAGATTTTATTGAATTGTCCAAAGAAGAAATTATTGAAACGTTAAATAATAGAATGAGCGAATCGAAAAAAGCTAAAGAAGTTAAAAAAGAAGAAAAACTTCAAAAATGTTTCATCACTTATGTCGAATGGGAAGGCACTCGCAAACATCCCAAAGCAGTTGATCGCGAAGCTTATGGAATCATTAAAGGCAACTTGGTTCATACAGAATATGGCAAGAAGTCATTAAACGGAAAATATGTTCACGTTGTAAAAGAGTTTGACAAAGCACCTCGTGGAACTGCTCAGATTTTCAAAAATATCGAAAAAGGATTAAGATAAGGAGAAAAACATGGAATTAAAAGAAACAATGGCATATTTTATTTGTGGAATGATTGCAGGTGGCGGGATCACATTGATTGTATACAGTATTCTAGTTGCTAAAAGGATTCAAGAAGAACAAGACAAGGCGACTAAATGTATCTTCAAATATGAAGAATACAGAAGAAGAATCAGAACTTTAGAATACCAAAAAAGGGAACTAGAAAAGAAGCTTGAGGAGAAAGAGAATGGCTAAATTAACACAAGCACAAAAAGATGCCTATATAGCAGAGTTAGAAGAAAAGATTGAAGAAGCAGATAAGATCGCGAACGATCAATTGAATGTCTATAAATTTAATTCTCATTCAAAGAAGCATAAGAAAATCGACCAAAGAAGCGCTCAGTTATGGCTTATTATCGCGCTGCTTATCGCACTATTATTATCAGCTATGAATATATGCATTTTAAGTATGTACATGGATATGTTCGGACAAGTCGGAGAATATCAATGTGAAATGTTTAGAGAGAGTAGAGGATAAAAGAAAATGAAACAACGAGAATGTGAAGATTGTAAATATAGTGTGAATTTGAAAAATGAACGACCTTGTAAGAATTGCAAATGGAATTTGTTCTATTTGTTTATGGGAATACAAGGAAAAGAAGACAACTTTAAG
>ULRK01029720.1_pt1 | contig 31070 bp, 26 predicted proteins | sample 1955341 | NCBI WGS metagenome assembly ULRK01 (sample SAMEA4835680, study PRJEB28245) | human gut metagenome | biome: gut microbiome; material: fecal sample | place: Denmark | collected 2008
CGGTCAGTCCATTGGCTGAGCGCGCCAGTTTGGACAGGTTGCCCTTGCGCAGCTCGGCGGCACCCATCAGATAGGCATTGCGCCATGCGCCGGACTCTGCCTGATAGCCAAGCTGTTCCAGTGCATCTGCACACAGATTGCGTGCTTTCTGATTGGACGGGTCGGCGTAGACCAGTTCCTTGGTGATCTGCGCTACCCATTGATACTCGCCCTTTTCGTAGTCTTTTTTCGCTTTGCAGAGCACCAGCTCTGTGCTGCCCAGATATTCCACCAGCTTCCTGGCAGTATCGCTGGGCGGGAGCGGGTTCAGGTTGACCGGGTTGGCATCGTACCAGCCCAGATACTTCTGGTAAACGGCCTTGGAATTGTGCGCCAGTGTGCCGTAATACGGCCGGGTGTACCAGACCTTTTCCAGTTTTTTGGGCAGGGTCAGCATCGCCGAGATCTCATTCGAGGTATACCCCTGGTTCATGTAATGCAGGGTCTGGTCGTGGATGAACTTATAGATGGAGGCTGTATTCAGCAGATACTCATGGATCTCCTCGCCCCAGTGCGGCCAGTTGTGGCTCTGGAACACCACATCGGTCTTATCGCAGAAGCGCTGGTCGGCCTCGATGATATACTTTGCCCACTCGTTGGCATCGCGCACCTCTGCGCCGCGCAGGGTGTAGAGGTTGTGCAGGGTGCCGGTGCAGTTTTCCGCCATCCAGAGGGCGCGGTATTTCGGGAAATAGGCGTTCATCTCGGCGGGGGCTTCGGTGCCGGGGGTCAGCTGGAACTCGATCTCCAGCCCGTCAATGGTCAGTTTCGGAACATCTTCCCCGATCTCGTAGGTGGGAGCGATGAGGGACACCGTACCGGTGGACTGTCCCATGCCGATGCCCACGCTCAGCGCACCCTTTTCGCCCTTGTCAAGCACCGTGCCGTATTGGAACTGTGCGCGCCGCGCCATGGCGATGCCCGCGTAGACATTCTCGCGGATGGCGTGCTTCAGAAAGCCCGCCGGTGCAAGCACAGGGACCTTGCCGGAAGCCAGCTGGTCTTGGAGCGAAAGACTCGCATCTGCTGCCTGTGCGCGGTCGATGATACCCTCCACGCCGCCGAAGTGATCCACATGAGAGTGGCTGTACAGTACGGCCTTGATCTCCAGCGGGCCGAAGCGGTTTTCCATCAGTTCCTTGGCGGCTTTCATGTTTTCCCTGCACATCAGCACGTCAAACACGATCCAGCCATGGTCGGTGCGGATAAAGGTCGTATTGGCCATATCGAAGCCGCGCACCTGATAGATGCCGTCGCACACTTCAAACAGACCGGCCTTGGCGTTCAGCTGCGTGTTCCGCCACAGGCTCGGATTGACGGTGTCCGGCGCGTCCCGGTTCAAATCGCCGTAGCTCTGCAGATCCCATGCAGATCTGTTATCATCACCATCAATGATCCTGCCTTCCGCGTTGTCCAGCCAGCCGCGCTCTGCGTTGGCAAACTCCCGCCGGTCGGAAAAATCCAGCGTTTCATACCATTCGGCGTTCTTTTCTGCCGTGATAGCCGTTGCCTCTTCGGTCTCGCCCGGTTGGGTGGAGTCCTTGAAAATGTCTGTGATAAAGTTCAGACTGTTTTCGTCGGTGCTGCCTGCTGCATGTGCAGTCAGGGATGCGCCGCAGGCCAAAGCTGCAGCCGCCGAAGCGGAAATAAAGTTTCTGCGGGTCATCTTCATAGTCGTTTGCCTCCGTTATATCTGGGGCGATTTTACACAAACCGTGGGCGGCTGCCAGCCGCGCAGGGCATTCCAGTCGGGCTTATAGATGCGCAGGAAGAGATGAAATTCAGTCTCTCCGATGGGAAGCCAGTTCTCCGTGTTTTCCGGCATCGCATGGGAAAGTGTGATATCGACAGAACCGTCTGCATTTCGATTCAAGACAGACCGGTCATTGATGCAGTAGCGATCGATGGGATTGTCGATGAGAAAATCGTCCTTGCCATAGGCGGTTACGGACCAAAAACCCTTCTCTAATGTCTGAGGGAACGAATCGAAATGCAGTGTGTAGGTCTTTTTACCGGTCAGGACTGCGCCGGTGCTGTCCACATCGGTTTTGGGGTAGATGGCAACATCGGTGGTGTTGGCACCCAGACCCCGCAGCGCCACCATGGCACGGTAGGTATATGTTGTGCCAAAGTTGCCGATGGGGTCGCCGAAATAGGTCCACTGACCCATCTGGCGCGTATAGCCCTTCGATTCGCTCAGCAGCTTTTTCTTCAGCTGGAGCAGCATCAGCTTCCAGCGCAGCCCACTGAACAGACCCAGCGCCTTGTCATCGAACTTCTCACCGGGGCCGATGTGCAGTGCTGCAAGCTCCCGGAGTACCGGCGCGTCTGCCGCAGCGGGCGGGTTGGTTTCCATCAGCTGGTTGGCGGTATCAAAAAATTCCTTTGCGTCCATGGAAAGAACGTGCTTTACCGGCACAAAGTCATTGGCAGGGTCATAGCTGCCTGCGGGGGCGGTCCATCCACCCGCCTGATAGGCGGAAAGCGGCATCAGCTGCATCTTATCCTGAATGGCCCGGACGTTGGGCAGGTCCTCTTGTCCGGAAAGCACGATGCGGGCAATGGTCCAGACCATCGTGGTAGGCACATCAATGCGCTGCACCCCTTCCGGCAGTTCGCCCTGCCAGTCTGCACGGGTAATGGCGTAAAGCCCCGGCGTTTCCAGCACGGCGGCGGTGTTTGTCCACGCATCCAGCACCTGTACATTAAAAAAGCGGTCGGTCTGCGGCACGCCGTAGATCATTGGTTCTGCGCCGACATCCAGAAACGCCTGCGTATAGATGGTATCCACATTCGGCGTAACCACCACACGGGTCGTTGCATCTGCCAGCTTTTCCGCATGGATGAACTGGTTGATGGGAGCCTTGTTGCTTGTAGCTGTGCGGGTGTTTGTGGAAGCCGTCCGGGTAGCGTCCATGATCACCAGTGGAAAGGCGTACAGATACGCCTGCTCCAGAAGGTCCTGCGCCGCCATCGTTTGTTGTGCTGCGGCGACTTTCTCTACGGGCAAAAGTGTAGCTGCGCAGACCACCGCAGCCGCAGTGGAAACGTTCAGAAATTTCCGGCGGGTCATTTTCATAACATGAAACCTCCTGTTATGCTTTTTGCTTTATGCGTATGCGCTTTATGGGGAAAACCATTCGGTGTTCTGTGTTCATCATACGAAAAGAATGCTGGAAAGTCAATAGTTTCTATGCGAGACACGCAAAAACGTGAGCTTTAACAAAAAATACCTCGGATTATTGTTGAAAGCTCCATTGAATTGCGCTTTTTCACGAATCCTCCTTGTCGGCCGCACGGCAGTATGTTATACTAAAGTCATCAACTGACAAAGGAGCACTGCGATGAGCGACCTGAATCGATGGATGCAAAAACACAATCTCTGCCCGGAAAACATTTTATATCTTTACCGCAACGACCGGAAAACGGTCGTTCACCGCATGGACGGCGGGGAAGCCGCGCTGTATGCGCCGATGCACGGCGTCCTGTCTGTTCTGCCGGAAGATCAGTTCCTGAACATCAGCAAGGGAATCGCAGTGAACCGCAGCCAGATCGTTAACATCGGCAACGATGGCGTTTATACCATGTCGGACGGCCGCACGTTTCAGGGACGCAAGCGCGGCCTGAGCAGCCACCGCCGCCTGCGCATGGAGATCGGGCTGTCCGACACGAAGCCTCGCCCCATGAGCATGAGCCTGCTGGAAAAATGCAGCCTGCTGGACGATATGCCGCTGGCGTTCTGTGTCATCGAGCTGGTCTTCAATGAGGACGGACGCGGCGTGGATTTCATCTTCCGCTATTGCAATGCGGAAATGGCCAATATCGAGGGTGTGCCGGTGGAGGAAATGCTGGACCGCTCGTTTTACAAGGTGTTCCCCAATGGGGACAAAAAGTGGCTGGTGTCCTATGCAGATGTGGCGCTGAACGGTACGAAGCATACCCTCCACGATTACAGCCCGGAGGTGGACAAATACCTGACCATCCACTGTTATCAGCCCGAACCGGGGTATTGTGCCTGTGTGCTGCAGGCAAACGAGCCCTGAAGCGGGCCGGGCGGAACACTGCGGTGTTTCCATAAAGCAGGAAGTTTGATAAAAAGGATGCCGAAACATTGACAATTGGACTTCAGATTTTTATAATAGAACAAGCAAAAGGCGGCATGGCCCATACAACGGGTCACGCCGCCTTTTGCTTTTGTTTTGGGTAGCTTGAGCGAGCGACAACCACCAGCTCCGCTGGTGGAGTAGAAAATGCTTTAGCTATAAGATTCGAGCGAAGCCGAGATGACAAGGAAATTGTCATCTTAAAAGATGCACTTTGCAGCATAGCTCAGCCGGGTCGGCCTGCTGCGTTATCACTGCCACAGCGGGTATCTGTCCGCTGTCGTGCAGGAAAATGAGATGGCCAATGTGCTCACCCCGGCGGGCGGCATCTTCCGCCGTCTGCACGGTGGGTGCCTGTAAAAGAGAGCCGACACGAAAAAAGACCAGCGGCGGGCTCGCAGAACGCGGTCCCGCCGCTGGTTTGCATGGAAAAAGGCTGTTGCCCGCCGAACCGATGACCGGCCTGCAAAAAGGATAGTGAGTGCAGCCGGATGGAGAGAGGATTTGATGTATGCTCTCCGCGAGGAGGACGACATTCTAGAAAATCAAACTGGTCGATGGCCACGATATTTCTATCCACGCCCTCCGCGAGGAGGGCGACACTTTGCCGGTGGGCAGCTGACCATCGTTGGCGCATTTCTATCCACGCCCTCCGTGAGGAGGGCGACGATCACACTTTCTGAGTTTTTTGCTAAGGCAGAGGATTTCTATCCACGCCCTCCGCGAGGAGGGCGACCTCCATTGACACATCGGGCAGAGACGCACCCGGCAATTTCTATCCACGCCCTCCGCGAGGAGGGCGACGGCTTTACGCAGGAGCTTGTGTGCGAGGAGCTGAATTTCTATCCACGCCCTCCGTGAGGAGGGCGACGGCATCACAGGTACGACCTCCCAAACTCTTGGATATTTCTATCCACGCCCTCCGCGAGGAGGGCGACTGCTTGATAGTCAGGCAGCGTGGTCCAGCGCAGGATTTCTATCCACGCCCTCCGCGAGGAGGGCGACCTGTCACTCTGGGATGCAGCCACATCCGTGTAATGATTTCTATCCACGCCCTCCGCGAGGAGGGCGACATGTGTCTGTTGAATTTGATGTTAAATGTACTAATATTTCTATCCACGCCCTCCGCGAGGAGGGCGACTATAACGCCCTCGTCCGCAGGCTGGATGACCTGGAAATTTCTATCCACGCCCTCCGCGAGGAGGGCGACCACGTCAGCCCATCGTAATGCGCTTTCATGGGTATTTCTATCCACGCCCTCCGCGAGGAGGGCGACGGTCGGCTCCGTTATTTCGGCCATCAAGCAGAAATTATTTCTATCCACGCCCTCCGCGAGGAGGGCGACGACAAGCACGCTCTGGTCGTCAAGTTGCTCAAGATATTTCTATCCACGCCCTCCGCGAGGAGGGCGACTTGGGTTCCCCATGGGTTTCCGTGGGTTTTTCAGAATTTCTATCCACGCCCTCCGCGAGGAGGGCGACTGACACGTTCTTGATCTTCTGCCGACAGATGCAAATTTCTATCCACGCCCTCCGCGAGGAGGGCGACGGACAAGCTGCATCTGGAGCCGATTCTGGATGTGATTTCTATCCACGCCCTCCGCGAGGAGGGCGACCAGCACGAGCTGAAAAAGCGGATAGCCGCGAAGCAATTTCTATCCACGCCCTCCGCGAGGAGGGCGACTATACCGTTCAGATTGTTCATGTCGGTGCAGTAATTTCTATCCACGCCCTCCGCGAGGAGGGCGACGGCAGCTTCTCGCAGTTTATCCTCGACCTCGATACATTTCTATCCACGCCCTCCGCGAGGAGGGCGACCAACGGTTCTTCGCGCTGTCGTCCCGCATGATGGTATTTCTATCCACGCCCTCCGCGAGGAGGGCGACTGGGTTGGTGGCCGACATCGGCGACGTCCTCGGTCATTTCTATCCACGCCCTCCGCGAGGAGGGCGACCTCTTCAGCCTGTCGGCCTGCGGACGCCGGACGTCATTTCTATCCACGCCCTCCGCGAGGAGGGCGACCGGGTGGGATGCCGAACCCCCGCGCCGTGAAAGAAATTTCTATCCACGCCCTCCGCGAGGAGGGCGACCATCGGTCGTTATTCCGATCGGCTCAAAAGATTGATTTCTATCCACGCCCTCCGCGAGGAGGGCGACCAGTTATCCTCCTTTTCTTTGCATAAAATAAGCGATTTCTATCCACGCCCTCCGCGAGGAGGGCGACTCTTCAACAACCGAAATAATGTAGTCGGATTTAAATTTCTATCCACGCCCTCCGCGAGGAGGGCGACGCAGCGGGCGCAGGTCGGAAATGTCGAGGTTCAGATTTCTATCCACGCCCTCCGCGAGGAGGGCGACGATACGGCGCACCGGCCACGATCGGTGCCAGCAGATTTCTATCCACGCCCTCCGCGAGGAGGGCGACAGAATCGGTTCTTGCCGTCTGGGCGGTAGTATTGATTTCTATCCACGCCCTCCGCGAGGAGGGCGACGGCTCCCCCGCCGGGGCGCCCGGCTGAACACTCAATTTCTATCCACGCCCTCCGCGAGGAGGGCGACTCTGGCCATTCTGCTCGTGAGTGTACTCGATTTTGTAATTTCTATCCACGCCCTCCGCGAGGAGGGCGACGTTTGGGATTTTCGTAATCAACGATGACTTTTTCTTATTTCTATCCACGCCCTCCGCGAGGAGGGCGACGAACCCGCCAGCGTTCCGCACGATGCGCTACGGCATTTCTATCCACGCCCTCCGCGAGGAGGGCGACTTGCTCCGGCTTATTCCTCTGACATCGGCAGCGGATATTTCTATCCACGCCCTCCGCGAGGAGGGCGACCCTGCTGGTATTGCTCCAGTGCCCACGTCAGGCTATTTCTATCCACGCCCTCCGCGAGGAGGGCGACGGGTATCCTCAGCGGCGTTATCGTCCTGATCGCCATTTCTATCCACGCCCTCCGCGAGGAGGGCGACTGCCGATGGCATAGCCTCTCGGCTCCGAAAGGGTATTTCTATCCACGCCCTCCGCGAGGAGGGCGACCTGCTGGATCAAATCTTCGAGGTCATCCTGATGATTTCTATCCACGCCCTCCGCGAGGAGGGCGACTCCGCGCAATGCCCGGAGGAAATAAGCCCCAGTGCATTTCTATCCACGCCCTCCGCGAGGAGGGCGACCTTTATGGCAGCCCGATGGGCTGGGATGGATTCGGAGATTTCTATCCACGCCCTCCGCGAGGAGGGCGACTGTCCCCGACGACTGGGATTTTTGAGGAGGCGAAATTTCTATCCACGCCCTCCGCGAGGAGGGCGACCCCGCCTGAACATGACGAACGAGCAGCTTAAAACGATTTCTATCCACGCCCTCCGCGAGGAGGGCGACGAAACCGCCAGTCACCCGACTGGTGCCCGAGAAATTTCTATCCACGCCCTCCGCGAGGAGGGCGACAAAATGCCGTCGATAAAGGCCGTCATCTGAGCGGTGATTTCTATCCACGCCCTCCGCGAGGAGGGCGACAGCAATGCACCTCCGATTCGATAGGCCATGGCCAATTTCTATCCACGCCCTCCGCGAGGAGGGCGACCCCGCATCTGCGAGGACTGCGGGGTCGTGATGGAATTTCTATCCACGCCCTCCGCGAGGAGGGCGACCTCAGCCCCGCCGGGTATGCCTCGCTGGCGCAGTTGGAATTTCTATCCACGCCCTCCGCGAGGAGGGCGACGTGTCTGCCCTCCGCCGATGTGGACCGGATGCAGATTTCTATCCACGCCCTCCGCGAGGAGGGCGACGACCACCCGCCAAATCTATCAGCAACTCCGCGACGATTTCTATCCACGCCCTCCGCGAGGAGGGCGACTGCAAAAACGGAGAAAAATATCTCCGCTTTTGTTTCATTATAAAACGATCTGCACAGATTTGGAAGAGCTTGTCCAAAAACATCCGAAAAAACAGCTGCGATCTGCACAGAACGGCTTGAAAACATGGTGCGAAGGAGACGGAAAAGGGGTGAGTGCTTTCCATTCGCACCGAGGGAGAGGGCTAGAAGATCAGCACGTCTCCGGATTCAAACAGGGGATGTACCCCGATGTGCTCGACCTTGGTCTTATAGTTGTTGCCCAGTTGATAAAACCGCAGACTGTCCAGATCGGGGTCGATGAGGGCGGAAAGCTCGGACTTCAGAACAGCAAACTGCGCGGCGTCCAGCAGGCACTCGAAGACAGAGTTCTGCACCCGCTGCCCGTGGTCCACGCACTTTTTGGCGACTTTGCGCAGGCGTTTGCGCCCAGCAGCGGTCTCGGTGTTGACATCATAGGTGATCAGGACCAGCATAGACGAACCTCACTTCCAGAAGAATGGCGGATACAGTTCCAGATCACCGCGCAGAGTCCGCGCCAGAAGAAGCGCCTGCACGTAAGGCACCAGTCCCCAGGGCAGTTTCTCTTTCAGGAAGGGATGGGTGATCTGCTCCTGCTTTTTGGTCTGCCAGGCTTTGAGAAACGCGCGGCGGCCATCGTCGGTCAGGAGGACAGCACCATTCTCCTGTTTCTGGAAGTGCTTCGCTGTCAGCAGTTTCTGGTTGATGCAGGACAGCGCGAACCGGTCTGCGGAAACGGCGCGAAGCTCTTCCATAAGGTCCAGCGCCAGACTGCGGCGTCCGGGACGGGCGCGGTGCAGGAAGCCGACATACGGGTCCAGCCCGACGCTGCTCAGTGCGGAAGCGCAGTCGCGGGCCAGCAGAGAATAGGCAAAGGAGAGCAGCGCGTTCACATTGTCCAGCGGAGGCCGACGGTTTCGGGACACGAACGGAAACGCTTCATGCTGCTGTAAAATGAGGGAGTCGAAGCAGTCAAAGTAGCGCTGCGCGGCTTCCCCTTCCAGACCGCGCAGCTGGTCGAGGTCGTCACACTGTTCGATGAGCGGGAGCGCCGCCGCAAGCTGGGCACTCGTGCGTTTGAATTCCTCTACGGGTACGCGCTGCGGGTGGTCGCGGGTGGCGCGTTCCAGTACCCAGCGGGCGTTGTAAACTTTGCCAAGGATGAAGTACCGCGCATAGCGGCAGCTCAGCGCTTCGCTGTCGGAGATGCGGTACTGGGTCTGCCGCAGCAGGACATTGCCGCGCTCTTCGCCGACGGTGCGCGCCAAAAACTGGCCGTAGGGGCTGAAAAAGCAGAGGTCGATGCCCTTGGCCGCGCATTTGCCCATGAGTGCCGGGCTTGCACCGGAGCGGCTGAAGCAGACGATCCCTTCCAGCGTGTGGAGCGGGACCCGCCCGATCTCGGTCTTCTGGCGGCTGACCACGACATTTTCGCCGTCGAGCGAAAGATAGGCGTCTTCCGAAGTGACGTAAAGCTGGGTCAATAGCTGTCTCATGGCGTGTCCTCCGCTTGCACTTCGTCCAGATAGGCTTTCAGGTAGGCCCTGGGGTCGGCGCGTTTGTACAGTGCGGGCAGGCAAAGCTCTTTGAGGGAGCAGGCGTTGCAGAAGGTTCCCGGCTTGACTTTTGGCGTGTAGCCGCGGGCGAAATACTGGTTCATCTCGTCGGCCATGGCCTGCGTTTTTTGGCGCAGCGCGTCCGTCAGCGGGACGAGTTCCCGCCGTCGTGTTTCCTCGTAGAAGAGCGCGGCCTGCGGGATATCACAGGCCAGCATCTCTTCCAGAGCCATGGCCTGCGCGCAGAGCTGCAGCCGGTCGGCGTCGTTCTCCTTGGCGCGGCCGTGTTTGTACTCCACCGGCATGGGCCGCCAGCGGCCTTCGGTGTGCTGCAGCGGGATGCCCTCCGGGTCCGCCCGGAATTCCACAACGTCGCAGTCTCCGCTGAGCCGCAGGCGGTGGCTGACGACCTTCATCCCCCGCGTGATGAGCAGATCGCCCCGCCGCTCGGTCTGCGCGGTATCATGGCAGCGGGTGTGCTCCAGCCGCCCCTCTGCAGTGCGAAGGTTCTCAGACCATTGCTGTTCGAGGTGGATGAGCGCCCACTGACGGCGGCAGAAGCAAAAATGCTGGATGCCGGACATCAACAGGTAATCGTCCGGGGCGGACATCAGGACATCCTCTCGCAGGTGACTCCTTCCGGAAGGGCGTCGGATACGGTGACAGTGTAATCGTGGTAGCTGCGCGCCGGGGTGGTGGGGTCTCTGCGTTGGACGGTCACGGCATCGAACAGCTTGTATGCGGGGGCGTTGCCAAGCTCCGAAGAATGCTTGAAGACGATGAGCTCCCGCACGGCCATTTTACCGCGCGCAGCGCTGTGATCGTTTTCGAACATGTTCAGGATGGCCTCCCACAGCAGCTGCAGGTCATCTTCCGAGAAGCCGGTGGTCTTGCGGGCGAGATTGGCGGAAACATAACCTTCTGCACGGTAGAGGGCATAGGGGACGATGTACTTGCGGCCCATTTCGGTGCCCTTTTTCTCCGCATCGGCCTCCGTGGTGATGGCAACGCGGGTGATCGTGACTTCCTGCGGGATGATGGTGTCTACTGAACGCGCAAAGCTCAGCTGGACCGGGCCGCGGACCTGACCGCAGTTGAGCGCGCCTTTGACAAACGTGGTCATAACAGCACCAAAGGTGCGGATATCGTAGTAGTGCTCACACATGTAATTGCGCAGACGGCGGTCAATGTCCGGGTCACTCTTCTTGGCGGCCTTGAGGTCCTCGCTGATGCCAAGAGCTTTGATGGCGTCGGCGTCGCTGCGGTTCAGAGGGACGGTATCCTTGATGTAAATGCGGTAATTTTCGTCATTTTCCTTGACCGTCTCCACATAGTTGCGAATCTTCCGCTTCAGGCAGACATCGGTCACGAGACCGTAGCCGGTTTCCGGGTCGATGCGGGGCATGTTGCCTGCGTCGGGGTCACCGTTTGGGTTGCCGTTTTCAACATCGAACAGGATCACAAAATCATAGCGGTTTTTGATAGGCTCAGACATGTCAGTTCCTCCTTATAATTCAAACATTCTCAGTGGAATCAGCGGGGGCTTTCTTCTGGAAGCGGGCCTGATTCTGATAGTAATAACCCAACTGGAACGAACCCTGGCTGGCGGGGTCAAGATGGGGGGGATAGGATGTGCCGACGCGGATGGAAAGTTCTTCCAACTGGCCTTGCAGAGAACCGGCCAACTTTGGATTGCTGCGGCGCAGGACCCGCAGGTGGCTGACGGAAAGTTTGCCCAGAAGGTTGAAGACCTGGCTGGGATTCGAAGAAGCCGCATTGAAATAGCGGTCCTTGATGGTGGCATTGATGTTGGAAGAATTTGCCTTGGCCGCAGCCAGCTGGATCTGTTCGTATAGCGAGAACATCCGGCCAAGAGTATAGGGGATATTGTTGCATGCTACATTCAATTCAGGCATATCCAAAACCTCCTTTGGAACCTGTGGATGGGGATGGCGGCGGTAATAAGCCCGGATGATGGCCGCCCGGCCGCGTGTGATCGTTTGTTCGGCGCGTATCCGCAGTTCCGCTCCATTCAGAAGTGTAGCTGGATAGGGGGTGCCCGTCAGAATAGAGCGCAGAACATCACCTGCAAGCTGCGGCGAAGGCTTTTTATCACGCGAGTTCTGGTTGACAGTCTCCTGGACCAGCGACCAGACGGAGAGGGTCTCACGCTTGTCAAAAGCGGGGTGGATCACAGTGATATCCTCTGCATACCGCTGCAGCCGCTGTGCAAACACCTGGAAGGTGTCACGCAGAAAGAACCGTACCGAAATACGTGCCGCGTTGGGTGAGAGCCCCAGTACATAAAAGTGCTGGCCGGGCTGCAGATCTTCGTCCATCCAGCTGCAGGGCTGCCCTTTGGCAAGGTTCTCCAGTGCTTTGCTCAGGTCGTCCTCGGTGAGACCATGGTTTTCCGGGATGCCGAACAGGGCCATCATGCCGAGGGAGGAATAGCTGGGGGATGCGTTTTCGGCCCAGCAGACCACAGCGGTATCGCCGAGGATACGGCAATGATCCCGGTCGGCCAGCAGCGTGTTCAATGCAGTGGTGTAAGCAAAGGCGGCATATTCGCTGACGGGGGCATTCTCGCCCTGCTCGTGCCCATAGGAACAAAATGCCGGGGCGTTGAAGGAAACGAGCGCGGCTCCGGAGCTCTGTGCGCCGGGAACACCCTTGATGGAAGGATGCAGCCGGGCGGCTGGGGCCTGCTGGCCGGTCACGAGACACTGGACCAGCGGAGTGTCGGGCGAAGCGCTGCTGTAGTGCTGCTGCCATGCCGCTCGGATCGCTTCATCTTCAGTGGACAGGATGCTGCCCTCCGGCCCTTCATAGTCGAACAGAAGGTTGGCGTTTCCGGTGATATCCTTCCAGCGGTCAGCCAGTAACGGGTGGGCCGATGCGTCTTCGGGCTTCCAATGGTCAAAAAACGCAAGGACCGCTCTGGCCGCAGGGGAATCGACCCCATCCAGAATGGCATGGTGCAGCTTTGCACAGGCTTCGAAGCACTGGATGGAGCGCTCCGGCTTGCCTTTTTCGTCTGCACCCAGCAGATAGGTGGAATTGTCACACAGAAAATTTGCAGCAATGCCGGAAGCTCGTTTAACATGGGCAGGAACTGCCATTTCCCGTGGGGCGAGCACTTCTTTTTTGCCGCGCGGAACCATCTGGCGGCAGTCCACGAGGTCGATGAGCTGGCCTTCCGCGTTGATGCGGAGCCAGTAGCTGACCTTGAACTGATTCTCCCAGCCGGGGGCTGAGATCTGTCCGGTGCGGAGCAGCTGCTCATAATAAGCAGTCAATGCCTGTAAGATCATGTGAACACCTCCACATCCCGGCAATCCATCACCCCGTTGACCAGTTTTGCCCGGAAGAACTGCGAGCGGATGTTGGCCGGGTCAGAATAATCCAGATCATACAGCATGAATCCGAGGTCCTGCGTGGCTTCTTCCAGTGCAGGAATGTCGCCGCCGGGCCACTCCCGGAAGTTGGCAGGGAACTCGCGGCAGCCGAAGCAGGGCTGATGATAGCACTGGCCTTTGCTCAAACGGCGGCGAAGGATATCCTGGAATTTTCCGGGGTTGTCGCCGGGGGCTGCCTTGTCGGTCATGGTGAAGTGACACTCGATGACATAGTGGACGTCCTGCAGGACCATGGCGGCGCGCTGCTGGATGTCCTGACTGGTGTAGAGCACCGGCGGCGTTCCTCCCTTGGCGGCAGACAGTGCTGCGGAGGCCAGCAGGGTGGAGCGGACCTCGTTTCGCCGGATGTTGGTGAACTGGATGGGACTCAATAAGTAGATGCGGTCAATGTGGTACTTCAGGCCAGGGTGCCAGTAGATCGCTTCAACGAGCCCTCTTGCGGCCGACGGTGTGATGATGTCGTAACTGACACGTTCGGTCTTCATTTCGGGCCGGGAGAAGCATCCATAGGGTCCCCAGACTTCAATGCGCATGGACATGCGCATCACCTCCTTTCAAACGGTTGTCGGACTTTCAGGCGAACATCGAATTTGCCCATTGCAACCACCTCTTTGTATCAACTTCATTTAAGAGATATGTAAATTGTATCTTCTGGCCCTGATTATAACATGGGTAAAAATGGAAATCAAGGACTTTCTGCAAAAACCTTGCGGTACATAGTAAAATCTACTATAATAAATTTGGTCATTCTGCCAGTTTTGAAGAAACTGATGGGAATGTGGATTGAAATATTTAGGAGATTTGTAAAGCCTAGAGGGAAAAGCAGTGGAGTCGCGTGCTCTGCTGCTTTTTCCATTTCAGAGGATGATCGCCCTGCCTTCTTCGATCTCCATCGAAAGGCCGGTCCTGCGGCTGTACAAGTCTGGATCAGCGAGGATGGCGGAATCATCGGGGAAATCCGGAGAACGTTCCAATGCACCGGCGGCGTCCAGCGAACGGAACTGCTTTTCATAGCATTCTACGCTGTAAATGCCCAGGCGGCGGAGCTGAGCACGGCTGATGTGTCCGCCGCGAAGCGATGCACAGAGGTCGGCACCTTCCTCAATGGGAAGATAGATCGTGTAAGTGTGGTTATCAATGAGGTGGAACTTTCCGGCAACCTGTGCAAAGGGAAACTGACATCCCTTGATACCATGCTGAAAAGCGTCCAGAATGTTCTGTTTGTCAAGCGTTGCACGGGTGCGATAGAAGGATTCAAAATAGCTGTGAATGGCATCCGGTGTGTCGAGCAGGTCGTAGGCCCGCTCGGTGGCATTCATGGCGTTGACATTCTGCGAAAGCATGGGGAGCGGTGCCAGACCTTCCAGCTGGAAGGAAGCAACGATGCTTTTTTTCGGGTCACGTCTGCCCTCCCGGTTGCAGCGCCCGGCGGTCTGAAGCAGGGAATCCAGTCCGGCGGCTTCACGGTAGGCGAGCGGAAAGTCCACATCGACGCCTGCTTCGATCAAAGAGGTGGAGACGACCCGGCAGGGAAGCCCTGCCTTGAGCCGTTGGCGGATCTCGTCCAACTGTCGGCGGCGGTCAGCGGCACAGAGGAAGGTGGTCAGGCAGTAGCTGCCTTCGGCGGGGAGCTGTGCAAACAGATCCTGGGCGGTCTTGCGCCGGTTGACCACACAGAGCACCTGTTCGGCAGACGAAAGCTGTGCGCAGAGGGCCTCAGCGGAGAGGATGCCCAGATCTTGCCGGGTCACGCGGCGAAGGACTTCATAGAGGTGAGCCGGGTCGGGGCTGAGTTCTTTTGCGGTCAGGCCGGGGGCAAGCTCCTGAAGCAGCGGCGTCAAGGCGGGCTGCGTTGCGGTGCAGAGAACGGCGGTGGTGCGGTAGTGCTGGACCAGCTGTGCGATGGCGGAAACGCAGGGCTTCAGGTAATCGGTAGGAAACGTCTGTGCTTCATCAAAAAGAATGACGCTGTTGGCAATGTTGTGCAGTTTGCGGCACCGGCTGCTGCGGTTGGCGTAGAGGGATTCGAAGAACTGCACAGCGGTCGTCACCACGATGGGAGCGTCCCAGTTTTCGCTGGAAAGCAGTTTACGGTACTGAGCAGGTGTCAGGTCGTCTTTTTCGGTCAGCTTGTAGTCTACACCGGAAAAGTGAGCCAGCACATTGTCTTCTCCCAGAAGATCTGCGAACGTCTGCGCCGTCTGGTCGATAATGGAAGTGTAGGGGATGACGTAAATGATGCGCTCCATCTGCGGCTTTTGTGCCACAGCATGTTCCAGCGCAAAGGCGAGGGATGCGAAGGTTTTGCCGCCGCCCGTGGGAACTGTGAGCGTATAAAGCCCCTGTGGTGCATGAGTACCCTGTTCCATGCAGGCCCGCAGTACTTTGTTCCGCTCCTGCGCGACAGGGGAAGCGGCAGGGCTGTCAAGGTAGCGTTTGGCCTGTGCCCGGACTTTTTCCAGCAGAGCGGAAAGTGGTTCCCCCATCCCACGCGGGGCTGCTTTACCGTCCATAAAGGTCTCGGTGTCGATGAAATCGGCATCGACCAGGCTGGAGTAGAGCATCCGGGTGAAAAAGGCCATGGTCAGGTTGTCCGGCTGGCAGAGCAGCCACGGCGGCAGAGCGGCTTTGGCAGGGGAGATCTCCTGTTTCCACTGGGAGCAATCTTCAATCCGCCGCTTGGAGCGGCCGACCAACGTGCTTTCGTCGGCAGTGTCATGCGGATTTCCGAGGTCGGGGATGCCACTGTGGTGTCCGGCAATGGCCAGCGCGGCGGGAATGTTTCCGTCCTGGATCGCGGCCTTGGCTCCGGCAGTGGAGTGGTCAACGGGCGGGCCGCCCTGCAAGCGTTGCTGGAAACCAGCGCTATATTTTCCGATGTCATGAAGCAGGGCGGTATACGCTGCTTCTGCTTGTGCGCCAAACGCTGCGGCAAAGTTTCCGGCCAGTGCAGCCGTGCTGGTCAGGTGTTCTTCGATGGTCTGTGTGCGGGTCTTGTCATCACTGATGTGCGCGAGCAGCTTCATAAGAGATTCCTCCTGAACGATAGGATACCGTTACCATACGAGAAATGGAAGTTGTTGTCAATTGGCATCCTTCCTATAATTTCAGTATAAATTCTGTTATGTCCCATAAATTGTACTTCTACGCTCCCTGTTCAAAAAATCTTGCCTTTTCCCCAAAAAAGGCTTACAATAGCCTCGGCAAACCGAAAAGACAAGGAAACAATTTCGGAGGACAGAGCAATGGCTTGTACTACAATTTTAGTCGGCAAAAACGCATCATACGATGGCTCCACCATGGTCGCCCGCAACGACGATTCGGGTTCGGGGCATTTCACGGCCAAAAAGTTCGTGGTCGTGCAGCCGGAGGAGCACCCGGCCGTCTATCGGTCGGTGATCTCCCATGTGGAGGTGTCGCTGCCCGGCCATGCGCTGCGGATGACGGCCATGCCCAACGCCGTGGAAGGCGAGGGCATCTGGGCGGCAGCGGGTGTCAATGCGGCCCATGTGGGCATGACGGCCACCGAGACCATCACGTCCAACCCGCGCGTTCTGGGCGCAGACCCGTTGGTGGTGTATCAGCCCGCAAAAGGGGAACGGCCGGAAGTGCCCGGCGGCATTGGCGAGGAGGACATCGTCTGCCTCGTGCTGCCCTATATCCGCTCGGCCCGCGAGGGCGTGGTGCGCCTGGGCGAGCTGCTCCGGACGTACGGCACCTATGAGATGAACGGCATCGCGTTTCAGGATGTGAACGAGATCTGGTGGCTGGAGACCATCGGCGGCCACCACTGGATGGCCCGCCGTGTGCCGGACGACAGCTATGTCGTGATGCCCAACCAGCTCGGCATCGACAGCTTCGACTTTGCCGACGCCTGCGGCGCGCAGGAAAACTACATGTGCTCGGAGGACCTGAAGGCCTTTGTGGACAAGCACCACCTCGACCTCTCGCTGGACGGCAGCTTCAACCCGCGCGATGCCTTCGGCAGCCACGACGACGCCGATCATGTGTATAACACACCGCGCGCCTGGTTCATGCTGCGGCATCTGAACCCCAACACCTGGGTCTGGGAAGGCCCCGATGCAGACTATACCCCGCATTCGGACGACCTGCCCTGGTGTATGGTCCCGGAGCGGAAGATCACACCGGAAGACGTGAAATACCTGCTGTCTTCGCACTATCAGGGCACCCCGTATGACCCGTATGCCGCCTATGGCGACCCGAAGAGCAAGGGTGCATACCGTACGATCGGCATCAACCGCAACAGCTTCATGGCGCTGACCCAGATGCGCCCGGATCTGCCGGAGGAGTTCCGCACGGTGGAGTGGATCGCCTATGCGTCCAACGCCTTCAACACGATGGTGCCGTTCTATGCCAATGTGGACACCACCCCGGCCTACCTCGCCTGCACCACCGGCGAAGTCTCCACCGAGAGCTTTTACTGGGTCAGCCGGATGATCGCCGCCATGGCCGATGCCGCTTACGGCAAGTCCATCTTCCATGTCGAGCGCTACGAGGAAGGCGTCCTCTCCGCCACACGCGCTCTGTTGAACGCCTACGACGAAAAACAGGCCCAGGAGGCCGACCCGGCCCGCCGTGCCGCCCTGCGCACGGAGGCCAACGAGGCCATCGCCAGAGAGCTGAAGGCCCGCGCCGCCGATACGCTGAACAAGGTCCTCTTTGAACTGAGCTGCACTATGAAGAATGCCTTCTCCCGCTCGGATGCCTGAGCAACAAATAAGGGAATAACAAGGAGCGTCTCCGCACAGAAGCTACTTCGTGCGGGGGCGCTCCTTTGTTGTGCCAGAAACAGCATTTCATAAGGATCTCCCGATGCAAAAAAAACTCAGAATGATGGATATAAATCATAAAGAAAATGATTTTTGTATGCGTTTCATATTTTTGCGGGGGGGGGATAAAAATGAAAAAACATAGAGGAAAACATTGACAGACGGCTATAAAAGATGGTATCTTATGAGAGAGGCTTTATACCTCGGATGTCATTGTACCCTGAGGAGGGGAAAAACTTTTTGAAACGATATGACCAGGCAGGAAAAGCAAAGTGGCTGATCCTGGTCATTGCGGCAGGCATCCTTCTGCTGGGTGTGATCCTGTATGCAGGGGGACGCTGGTTGGAGACCAGGAGCGTGGAAGAAGCACGCGGGGATCTGACCCAGACGGAAGCGGTGGAAACGCAGGAATACAACGGCGTCACATACCAGCGCCGGGAGGGGCTGACCTCCATCCTCGTGATGGGCGTAGACCATGACAGTGCTGTGGAGAGCGAGGGCGCTTACCAGGGCGGCCAGGGAGATTTCCAGCGGCTGATCGTCATCGATCCGGAACGCCAGGTCATCCGTCAGTTGAAGATCGACCGGGATACCATGACAGAATGCACCGTGCTGGGCTACCTTGGCAGCCCCATCGGCACCAAAGAGATGCAGATCAGCCTTGCGCATGGCTTCGGCGATGGCAAGGAGGAAAGCTGCGAGTATGCCCGTGAGGCAGTGGAAGGTCTTCTGCTGGGAGAGTCCATTGATTTTTACGTGGCCATGAACATGGATGGCATCTCGGAGCTGAACGATCTGGCAGGCGGTGTCACCGTGACATTGGAGGATGATTTCTCCTCCATAGACCCTGCAATGACCAAGGGCACGACCCTGACGCTGCATGGGGATCAGGCCGAGACCTTTGTCCGCAGCCGGATGACGGTCGGAGATGGGACCAACGCCAGCCGCATGGAACGCCAGGAGGCGTTCCGTGGTCGCGACCAAGAAGACTGCAAAGGTCTGAGTTTGAGAAAGTACCTTTTGTAGGTTTACAGAAGGCAGTGGCATTTGCTGCCACTGCTTTCTTTCTGCTTCAGAATAAATCAAAGGGAGAACAAAACTATGTCAGAATACCAAATGCCACCCCCCAATAAGGTGAATTCGCCCCAGCCCGGCAATGGAGACGAGGAGACCATTGACCTCCTGGAGCTGTTTTATGCGCTGCTGAGTAAATGGAAGCAGCTTGCAGCAGCAACCGTGGCCTGCGCCCTGATCGCAGCCATTGGGGTGCTGTTTTTTGTGACGCCCAAGTATCAGGCGTCGTCTACCATTTACGTCATCAGCCAGAAAGACTCGGACATCAACATCTCCGATCTCCAGATCGGCACGGCCCTGACCGATGACTATATCCAAGTCTTTCATATGTGGGAGGTGCAGGAGAAGGTGATCTCCAACCTGGACCTGCCCTATACCTACAGCCAGCTGGATAAGATGCTCTCTGTGACCAATGCCTCCAACACCCGGATGGTGGAGATCACCGTGACGTCGGAGTCTGCGCAGGAAGCAGCAGACATCGCCAATGAGTATGTTACCGTGGTGCAGGACTACATTGCCAAAAAGATGGCAACGGACAAGATCTCTATCATGTCCACAGCACTGGTTCCTACGGAGCCGGTCAGCCCGAACAAGACCAAAAGCATCCTGCTGGGAGCATTGCTGGGCTTTGTGGTCAGTGCGGGTGTCGTTGTTGTGATGACATTGCTGGACGATACCTACAAGACGACGGAGGACATCAAGAAATACACCGGCCTGGTGACGATGGCGGTGATCCCGCTGGAAAAGGGCGATGAGCCAAAACACCAGAGGGCAGACAAGCAGATCGGCCTGAAGCTGCCGGGAGGGAAAACGCTGTGAACAGACTTGAATTTCGAAAACTTCCCCAGTTGAGCTACCCGGTCAATGAGGCCTTCAACACCCTTTCCACCAATGTCTCCTTTTTGGGTCGGGATATCAAAAAGATCATGCTTACCAGTTCCCACGCATCCGAGGGCAAGAGCTTTACCAGCATTACGCTGTGCCGGAAGCTGGCAGAGCGAGGCAAGCGGGTGGTCCTGGTGGATACGGACCTGCGGCGGAGCATGATCACCACTGTTTATGGGGTGCAGTTTGCGCCGGGTTCCAAAAAGCAGGGCCTGTCTCACTATCTGGCCGGCATTGCCGAAAAGGAGGAAGTCCTGTTCCACACCAACGTTCCGGGCATGGACTTTATCCCTATGGGCCACGAACTGCTGAATCCCATCCCGTTGCTGAGCTCTGAGCGGTTTCAGAACCTGCTGGATGGACTGGCAGAGCAGTACGATTATGTGATCGTGGATGCGGCTCCGGTGGGCGTGGTCATTGATGCTGCGGAGATCGCCAAGGTCTGCGATGGCATTCTGCTGGTGGTGAGCTACAATCAGGTCCACCGGCAGGAGCTGATCGACGCCAAAAACCAGTTGGAACAAACGGGCTGCCCCATCCTCGGCACCATCCTCAATCAGGTGGATTACGAGGGCTTTGCCAACAAGAAGTATTATTACAAATCGCATTATTCCAGTTATTACAAGGCCTACGAAAAAGAGGCAGAAGAAAAGAAGAGCTGAACTCATGACAGAACAGTTTTTGGATCTGCATACGCATGTGGTCTATGGAGTGGACGATGGTGCCCGCACGGAAGAACAGATGCGGGCGATGCTGGACGCAGCTGCCGCCAACGGCATCACCACATTGGTGGCCACCACTCATGCAACACCGGGCTTGGAGGCCTTTCCACAGGAGCGCTACCAGCGCCACCTGGATGCAGCGCAGGCCTATTGTCAACAGCAGGGGTATGGATTGCGGCTGTACCCCGGTGCGGAGCTGCTGTACAACCCCATGCTGCGGGATGCGGCCAGAGAAAACGGCCTGCCCACGCTGGCCGGTACGGACTGGGTGCTGATGGAGTTTTTACCGCAGACTTCCGCCAAAGAGCTGGAAAATGGGCTGGAAGAAGTGGCTGTGTGCGGCTACTCCATTCTGATGGCCCATGTGGAGCGCTACCGCTGCCTGGAATCGCGGGGCCTGCTGGAAAAGCTGAAGGCCCGGTATCCTGTGGCCTGCCAGATGAACGGTTCCACGGTGCTGGAGCCGGGCGGCTTCTGGAAGCGGCGGCGGGTGGAACGCTGGCTGAGCAGCGGTGTCATTGATGTGGTAGCATCGGATGCACATAACACTACGTCCCGGCCGGTCAATCTGCGGGAAGCCTATCAAAAGCTGAAACTCACCTTCGGCGAGGAAACAGCGGACCGTTTGACCGGGCGCAGCGGCCTATGGAAGGAATTCCGGGACTCCTTAGCACAACAAAAAACGACTTGACGATCCAGCAAAGTGTTGAGGACCGCTTCCTTCTACACAATGCGTAGCATGTTGGGAGCGGGTGTGCAAGACGCAGCAAAACAGCGGCAGTTTTCCAAATTGGAAAGCGGCCGCTTTTTTGTGCAGATTTAAAGGCCTATACAGGCTGACTAATTTTTTGGAATCAATATTGTTAGAATTTGCTAAAATTCTTTGAACTTATTTGTTTGCACAAAAAAACTCTAGATGCAAAATTGTTGCATCTAGAGCAAAAATAAAAAATCACACCCCCGATGCGCCGTAGTTTGCCAGCACACGGGCGGAGGGATCGTTGACGTTGCAGCCGGGCCATGCCTTGTTGGGCATCCAGAAATCGACGATGGTGCGGCTCTGGTCGTGGTAGTATTTCTCGAAGATCTCGCGGTAGAACAGGCTCTCCTTGGTGAACGGCATGCAGTGGGCCGAATAGTTTGCCCGGCGGAGCTGGAACTCCTCGTCGGTGTAAAGGCTCTCGGTATACTCCTTGATGTCGTCTACCATGCTGTGGCCCACGGCGTCGGAGAAGGCGGCCTTTTCACGCCACAGGATCTCCGGCGGCAGCCAGTCGCCCTCGAAGGCTTTGCGCAGCAGGTACTTGCCCTTGCCGTAGCTGTTCAGCTTCTTTTCGGGGTCAATGGCCATCACGTAGCGGACGAAGTCCAGGTCGCCGAAGGGCACACGGGCCTCAATGCTGTTGGAGGAGATGCAGCGGTCGGCGCGGAGGACATCGTACATAGAAAGCTCGCGGATGCGCTTCTGGCTCTCCTGCTGGAAGGCGTCGGCGGTGGGGGCATAGTCGGTGTACTTGTAGCCGAACAACTCATCGGAGATCTCGCCTGTCAGCAGGACGCGGACATCGGTCTGCTCGTGGATGGCCTTGCACAGCAGATACATGCCCATGCTGGCGCGGATGGTGGTGATGTCCCAGGTGCCCAGCAGGCGGATGACCTCTTCCAGGCTCTGGAGGACCATCTCCCGGTTGATGATGACCTCGTGATGCTCACTGCCCAGATAGTCGGCGGTCTGGCGGGCATACTTCAGGTCGATGGCGTCGGTGTCCATGCCGATGGCAAAGGTGCGGATGGGCTTGCCCAGCTTTTTGGCTGCGATGGAGCAGACCAGCGAGGAGTCCAGACCGCCCGAAAGCAGGAAGCCGACCGGAGCGTCGGCGTCCAGACGCTTTTCCACACCGGCGATGAGCTTTTCGCGGATGTTGGTCAAGGTGGTCTCCATGTCGTCTTCCATGGGGGCGGGCACATCGGCGATGTCCTCATAGCGGACGAAGCGGCCGTCGCAGTAGTAGCTGCCAATGGGGAAGGGCCGGATGTCGTCGCACCAGCCGATGAGGTTCTGCATCTCGGACGCGAATGCGATCTGGTGGCTGGACTTGGAGTAGCCGTAGAACAGCGGGCGGATGCCGATGGGGTCGCGGGCCGCGATGAGGCGGTCCTTGCGGGAATCGTAGAGGATGAGGGCGAACTCGGCGTCCAGATGGCGGAACATGTCGAGGCCGTACTCATAATAAAGCGGCAGCAGGATCTCGCAGTCGCAGTCGGACTGGAACTTGTAGCCCCGGCGCTTCAGGATCTCTTTTTCAAAGCGGAAGCCGTACAGCTCGCCGTTGCAGACCACACAGTCGGCTCCGCGGTAGAACGGCTGCATGCCTTCGGGCGTCAGGCCCATGATGGCCAGCCGGCCAAAGCCCATCAGGCCGAACGGCCCTTCCACGACCCGCTGGTCGTCCGGGCCGCGCATCGCGGTGCGCAGCAGATAATCCTTGAACTTGGCGGCACTCAGATCGTGCCCGGTGTAACCCATTACACAACACATATTTCTTACCCCTCTCAAGTGACCTCTCCGTCATTGCTTGGCAATGCCGCCTTTCCGGAACGGAGCGGTCTCAAATAAAAAATACGGCAGCTTTCATCCCATTTTGCTAGGAAGAATGCTGCCGTCTCCGTGGTGCCACCTAAATTACCGACACGCTGGGCATGTCAGTCACTTTTGTGCGCTCTCCCCGTTGAAAGCACTGCCGCGATAACGAGCGGCGTACGTCTGCCCCTACTTGCCGCCTTGCGCGGGTTCAGGGGGAAGCTCACGGGGGTTCGTTCGGGTCTGGCTCTCTGCGCGGCTCACACCTGCCCGCGCTCTCTGAAAAAGAGCGGTTGGACCTTACTTTTCCCGGTCAACGCTTTTCTTGCCTGAATTGTATCACGGCTTTTTGTCCGTGTCAACAGCCGAATTTGAATTTTCTGCGGTTTGTTCAGCCTGCTCATTTTGCTGCGCACAGCGGCGGCAAAGTCCGTACAAAACGCTTCCCTCGCACTGGAGCGTAAAGCCGTGTTCGGCCATCAGATGGGCGCGCACCTCGTCCATGAAGTGGCAGTCCAGGTGGTAGATCCGCCCGCACTGCACACATTTGAGGTGCAGATGCTCCCGGCAGTGCCGCCCTTCGTCCACATATTGGAACACGGCTTTTTCGCCCTTGTCAGCGACATATTTCATGATGCGCTGTTCGCCCGCCAGCTTGTCGAGATACCGGTAGACGGTGGTGGGGTTGGGGCTGGCGCCCTCGGCCTCCAGATGTTCCAGAATATTCGACGCACTGACCGCGTGCTGCCGGTTGTTGATGAGGTAATCCAGGATGAGCTGCCGGGTTTTGGTGTTGTATCCGCCGCGACCTGCCATGATATCCGCCTTCCTTTCCGCATCAAGTGTACCACAATTTATTCTTCGATGCAAAACAAGATGGGGAAGTTGGTGACAAGCACAAAAAACTTTGTGAATAATGCGAGAAAATACGGCAGAATATCTGTGCAAAACGGAAAAGCTCCCAATCTTTTGGAAAAACTCTTGTAAAGATTGACAAGTTGTGTGATAATGTTTATATGAGATGAGTTGGATTATTTCAGGGATACAAGCTGCCTTTCGGGCGGCTTTGCGTTGTTTGAGACGAACATCGAAATGAAATGATCTGTTCGGTTAGGAGATTGGAAAGATGAAAGAGATGGAACAGCAGGCAAAGCAGAGCTTGAAGCTCCAGGCCTACCAGTACCTGAAAACAAAGATCCTGAACTGTGAGTACCGTCCCAATGAGTTTCTCAACGAGCAGAAGCTCTGTGCGGAGATGGGCAACATCAGCCGCACCCCCATGCGGGATGCGTTGGGCCGGTTGGAGCAGGAGGGTCTCATCACCATTCTGCCCAAAAAGGGCCTGATGGTCTCCGGCATCACGGAGGACGATGTGCACAGCATGTTCGAGATGCGCCTTCTGGTGGAGCCGTATGCGCTGCGCAATTACGGCAACCTGATCCCCCGGCAGGCACTGGAAGACTATAAGGAACTGATGCACCACCCGGACCGCATCGACGACTTCTGCAAGTCGGACGATGACTTCCACGAGCTGCTGATGAGCAGCCTGCCCAACAAGTACCTGCGCTCGGCCTATGACCGCATCACCGGCCTGAACACCCGGTTCCGCATCATGACCGGCAAGGTGAGCATGATCAATCAGGACCAGACCTGCGAGGAGCATCTGCACATCCTGGATGCGGCCCTGAACGACAACTGGGACACCGCCGCCGATGCGCTGCAGCACCATCTGGAGCTGGCCCGCGATAAGGCCGAAGGCGTCATCAAGGTCATCCGGCTGTGGTAAGACTTACCCTCTCAGGCGCTCCGCGCCAGCTCTCCCAGAGGGCGAGCCACTGGCGAGCCGGTTCTGGTTATGCTGGATGAGCAACGTTTCTTGGAACCATAAAATAGAGTGCTCCGCTGTTTCGATTTACAGCATCCGTACAAACGCTCTTTTGTCAGAGCCATTGTATCGATGCCGTTGGTCTTGACGACGGAGCACTTTTGTTTCCGATTCAAACTGCTTTCAGCATCCAGCAGAGCCTGTCCGGCCTGCCAAGGGCTCCCCCATCGGGGGAGCTGTCAAACCCACAGGGTTTGACTGAGAGGGTACTTTTTTGCACAAAAACAGCATATTTATCCAGAAACAGTGGGATATGTATAAAAAATTCATAAAAATCATAAGAATTTGACATTGCATAGTTTTTAACAATATGGTAAAGTAAAAGGCAGAGAGACCCGGCTGAAAACGGGTACAATGATTTGGAGGATCGTAATTATGGCTGATCGTATCGTACTGAATACCATTTCCTACCATGGCCACGGCGCCATCGAGAACATCGTTCCCGAACTGACCGCCCGCGGCTACAAGAAGGCGTTCGTCTGCTCCGACCCCGACCTCATCAAGTTCGGCGTGACCAAGAAAGTCACCGACCTGCTGGATGCGGCAAACTTTGCCTACGCTGTGTACAGCGAGATCAAGCCCAACCCCACCATCGCCAATGTGCAGGACGGCGTGGCGGCTTTCAAGGCTGCTGAGGCAGACTGCATCGTGACCATCGGCGGCGGCTCTTCCATGGACACCGCGAAGGCTATCGGCATCATCATCAACAACCCGGAGTTCGCAGATGTCCGCTCTCTGGAAGGTGTCGCACCCACCAAGAAGCACGCCGTCTTCACCATCGCTGTGCCCACCACCGCCGGTACTGCGGCCGAAGTCACCATCAATTACGTCATCACCGACGTCGAGAAGAAGCGCAAGTTCGTCTGCGTCGATACCAACGACATCCCGGAAATCGCCGTCGTGGACCCCGATATGATGTCTTCCATGCCCAAGGGTCTGACTGCCGCCACCGGTATGGACGCTCTGACCCACGCCATTGAGGGCTACATCACCAAGGGACACTGCACCATCTCCGATATGTTCCATCTGGAAGCCATCAAGCTCATCAGCGAGAACCTGCGCGGTGCCGTCCAGAACACCCCGGAAGGCCGCGAGGGCATGGCTCTGGGCCAGTACATCGCCGGTATGGGCTTCTCCAACGTCGGTCTGGGCATCGTCCACTCCATGGCACACGGCCTGTCCGCTCTGTATGACACCCCGCACGGTGTGGCCTGCGCCATCCTGCTGCCGGTCGGTCTGGAATACAACAAGAGCGTGGCCGGTGAGCGCTACCGCGCTGTCGGCAAGGCCATGGGCGTCCAGGGCATCGACGAGATGAACGACGCCGAGGCAGCCGATGCCACCATCGCCGCCGTCAAGCAGCTGAGTGCAGATGTGGGCATCCCCGCCAACCTGCACGGCATCCTGAAGGAAGAGAACATCCAGTTCCTGGCAGAGTCCGCTTACGCCGACGCCTGCCGCCCCGGCAACCCGCGTGACACCAGCGTGGAAGAAATCGTGGAGCTGTACAAGAGCCAGCTGTAACCCGCTCCGGTCCGGCCTGCAGTAACATCCAAAACCTGAACATGCCATCTTCGGCCGCAGCGCCGGAGGTGGCATTTTTGCGATTCGGGCTTGTCAAGCGCCCCGAAACCGAGTACAATCAGAGTATACTTTGTTTCAGGAGGGCAGCAGCCGATGGAATTGAATTTCTATACCCTCAGCGTCATCTATCTGGTCTACTCGTTTTTGGGCTGGGTGGGGGAAACGGTCGTGGCTACCGCCAAAGGCCGCCGGTTCACCAACCGCGGTGTGGCTTCCGGCCCGTTCTGCTTCGTCTACGGCACAGCGGGCGTTCTGCTGGCCGTGGGTCTGGCCGACCTGCGCAACAACTGGTTCGCGCTGTTCGCGGGCAGTTTTCTGATCGCGACCGTGGTCGAGTGGGTCACGGCGAAACTGCTGGAACGGGTGCACCACCGCCGCTGGTGGGATTATTCCGATAAAAAGTTCAACCTGGACGGCTACGTCTGCCTGCAATATTCTGCCCTGTGGGGCGTGTTGGGCGCAGTAGCAGTCCGCTGGGGCAATGACCTGCTGCTGCGGTTCTGTGCCTGGCTGCCGCCGCTGCTGCTCCACATCGCGGTATGGGTCAGCATGACGGTCGCCGTGCTGGACCAGATCGGTGCGGTGGTGGTCGTGGGGCAGTATGCCGCCAGACACCCCCGGCTGGAACAGCTGGGGCAGGAGCTGGGCAAGGGCACCAACCGGCTGCAGCAGAAGATCGCCGCCCGCGTCGAGCGCCGCATCCAGCGGGCCTACCCCGCAGCGGCCCGCCCGGAGCCGACCACCAGCGCCGAAAAGGCGATGAGTGTATCCGACCTGGTCTGGCTGTTCGTGGTGGGGGCCTTCCTCGGCGATGTGGTGGAGACCCTGTTCTGCCGCATCACGGCCGGTGTCTGGATGAGCCGGTCGAGCCTGGTGTGGGGCCCGTTCAGCGTGGTGTGGGGGCTGGCGCTGGTGCTGGCCGCCGTTCTTCTGCGGGGCAGCGAGCACCAGAGTGAGAGCCGCATCTTCTGGTTCGGCGTCATCCTCGGCGGTGCGTATGAGTATGTGTGCAGCGCCGTCACCGAGCTGCTGTTCGGCACCGTGTTCTGGGATTACAGCGGCTTCAAGTTCAACCTCGGCGGGCGCATCAACCTGCTGTATTGCTTCTTCTGGGGCATTGCGGCGGTGACCTGGATGCGGTACGGCTACCCGCTGGTGGCAAAGTGCATGGGAAAGCTGAAATCCCGCATCCGCCCTTGGATGACGGCGGCGCTGGCCGTCTTTATGGCAGTGAATATGCTGGTGTCAGCGCTTGCGCTGGCCCGGTACGATGCCCGCACCAGCGGTGTGGAGGCGGCGAACCCCGTCGATGTGGTTCTGGATGCGCACTTTGACAATGCCCGGATGGAGCGCATCTATCCCAATGCGAAAAAAGTCTCTTCTCATGCCCGGTGAGAGACTGCACAGCTGCCCGATAACATGAAAGCCCCCGCCGTTCGTCGGCGGGGGCTTTCTGTGTCGCAGGAAAAGTTACTGCTGTGCGAAGATCTTCACGTCGTCCTTGTCCATGAAGGCGGCACCGGCGAAACCGGCAGCTTCGAGCTGGCCCAGCTGTTTGCCGAGCTTCTTGCCCTGGGGCAGGATGGTGACTTCGTAGTTGTCACGCAGGGCAGCGGCTTTGGCGAGGACGGCGGGGAAATCTGCCTCCTTGCCGTAGAGCAGGGCGATCTTCTGCTTGGCACCGGGGATCTGATACCCCTGCTCCAGCAGGATGCCGCAGACGCGCTCGAAGCCGATGGAGAAGCCGACAGCGGGCACCTTGGTGCCCAGGAACTTGCCGATCATGTTGTCATAACGGCCACCGCCCGCCACGGCACCGCTGAACTGCGGGCAGGTGATCTCAAACACCATGCCGGTGTAGTAGCCCTGACCGCGGACGAGGCTGGGGCAGTAGGCCACAGCGAAGCGGCCGTCGGCGATGGCGTTGGCCGTGGCGAGAACATACTTCAGATCGTCGGCGATGGCGGGGTCGGCGCAGCGGGAAGCGACGGCGTCCAGCGTGACGTCACCGGCGGCGATAAAGTCGGCCAGTGCCTGGATAGCGTTCTCCGGCAGCTGCTTTTCGGTCAGCTCGGCCTTGACGCCCTCGGCACCGATCTTGTCCATCTTGTCGAAGGTGATGCAGACGGAATCCAGCGTATCGGCGGCAAAACCCATGCTCTCCAGCATCCCGCGCAGGATGCGGCGGTCGTTGATGTTGACCGTGAAGCCGGTGAAGCCGATGCGCAGCAGGGCGCGGGCCGTCACGTCGATGAGCTCGACCTCGGCATTGGGGGACTCGTCGCCCAGAATGTCGATGTCGCACTGGACGAACTCACGCAGACGGCCCTTCTGGGGGCGCTCCGCGCGGAAGACGCGGTCGGTCTGGATGACCTTGAAGGGGTGGGGGAGCTTGTCCTTGTTGGCCGCATAGAAGCGGCTCAGGGGCAGGGTCAGGTCGTAGCGCAGACCCATGTCGGACAGCTGCTTCGGGTCGCCGGAGTCCAGCGCGCTGGTCAGCTTATCGCCGCGCTTGAGCACCTTGAAGATGAGGTTCAGGTTGTCGCCGCCGTCGGATTTGTCCAGATTCTCCATATCCTCCAGCATGGGGGTGGAGATGCGCTCGAAGCCGGAGGCGCGGTAGGTCTCCAGAATTTTGCCCTGAATGTAGTCGCGCAGGGCCTGCTCGGCGGGAAGAAGGTCCCGCATACCCTTTAATGCCTGTGTTTTCATGGATGATCCTCTCTCTATACCCTCTCAGTCACGCTTCGCGTGCCAGCTCCCCCAAAGGGGGAGCCATTGGCATGTCGGGCAGGTCTGCACGTTGTCGCCTTCGGCTCTTACGCGGCTGAGCCTTGTCCTCATGGGCAGCATCTGCCTGCCCTTTGCCGCAAGGCCCACGGCTTTTCGGAAGGATGGGCATGAGCAGCCAGCAGGACCAGAACCGGCCCGCCAGAGGCTCTCCCTTTGGGAGAGCTGGCGCGAAGCGCCTGAGAGGGTTATTCTTTTCATAGTATCTACAATTATAAAAGAATCTGCTCGTTTGTCAATCAAAAAGGGCAGACTAAGGGCAGAGGTGATGCAAAAAATGCAGCAGTTTTCTGCAAAACATCCGTGGGCCATCCTGGCGGCGGGGGCCGCCATTCAGGTGTTGACGGGCCTGCCCGCCGCGTGGGGCGTATTCCAGCAGCCGGTGATGGACGAGTACGGCCTGAGCGAGCAGGGGGCCGGGTATGCGTTCGGCCTCCTGATCGCAGCGTTCGGCGTCGGGTGCGTGATCGGCGGCTTTTTGCAGGACCGCAAAGGCCCCCGGTGCGCTGCGCTCTGGGGCACGGCCCTGCTCTGCGGCGGTTTCTTTGCGGCGGCGCTGCTGCCGGGGGAGAAGGGCGGCTTTTTCTTTGGGGCGTTCAGCATCCCGGCGGGGCTGGGCACGGCGTTTCTGTATCCGTCCATCCAGTCCTGCGCCCAGAAATGGTACAAGGGCCGCAAGGGGCTGGCCACCGGCGTCATCGGGGGCGCGGTGGGTCTGTCCGGCGCATTCCTCACCGTCTTCGTCCGGACGGCGCTGAAGGGCTTCGGGCCGGTGCAGGGCATCCGGGGCGCGTTCTGGGCGCTGGGGGCATTGACCCTTCCGGTCTGTCTGGCGGGCAGTCTGCTGCTCGTTGACCCGCCGCCCGAAAAGCAGCGGCCGGAAGAGCAGGGCCGGGGCAGGAACGCCCCGCCGCTCGACCTGGCCCCCTTGCAGATGCTGGGCACGAAGCAATACTGGCTCTGCGCGGGGGCGGTCTGCTGTTCCACCCCGGCGGTGCTGCTGTTCAGCCCCATCATCCTGAAGCTGGGCATGGAGCGGGGGCTGGATGAGCGCGCGGCGCTGTGGAGCGTGGTGCTGGGCAGTGTGGGCAGTGCGGCCGGGCGGCTGCTGATGCCCCTGCTCAGCGATAAGATCGGCCGCCGCCCGACCGATCTGCTCCTGTTCGCGGCGTCGTTCGTGCTGTCCGGCGTGTTTCTGTTTGCGCAGGGGTGGGCCGTGGTGGCAGTGTATGCCAGCCTGACCTTCTGTTACTCGGCGCTGGCGGCGGTGCTGCCTGCCCTTTCCACCGACCTGTTCGGTCTGCCCCATGCGGGGGTGAACTACGGTTTTCTGGCCCTGGGGCAGAGCGTGGGCAGTCTGGCGTTCCCCTTTGCAGCCAACCTCTGGGGGCTGGAGACCGGGCGGCACTGGCTGGCCATCGGCGGGGCGGCGGCAGGCTTTGCAGCCATCTGGGCCTTGCAACCGGTCCAACGGCAAAAACCACCAAAGAAAAACTGAACCTTTTGGCAGACCTGACAAAAAAATATCAAACGATACGGGAAAAGCATAAAATGTGGCGGTTAGCTGCGAATAACCGTCAAAAACTTTGTAGAAAAATTGTCGGAAACGTCTTGAAAATTGCGAAAAGGTCCTCTATAATGAAGCTATGCGTGGTAGTACTGGGCGTACCGATGAGAGCGGCGGGCCCGGTCGAATGCAAACGGCAGGGGAGCCCCCCTGCTGCGTGGCATCAATTTGTCAAAAGGAGAGTATGATTATGACCTATTCGCAGCAAG